>Ga0209380_10000600_pt1 | contig 25400 bp, 27 predicted proteins | sample HubBroMetageWFT6_FD_188347 | JGI IMG/M metagenome (GOLD analysis project Ga0209380, IMG submission 188347) | Warmed and freeze-thawed soil microbial communities from the Hubbard Brook experimental Forest, New Hampshire - Hubbard Brook CCASE Soil... | ecosystem: Environmental > Terrestrial >... | reverse complement strand
AGCCTGCTCGAACCTCTGCTGGTGAAGTCCGGCGTGCTTACGCGGCGCGCCCCCGGCGAGCAGGAGCGCAAGAACATCGAATATGGACGCGCCGTAGCCCGGCAAGTTGCGCAACACGACATTGGCCAGACCGTGGTAATCGCCGAGTCGGCTTGCGTAGCGGTCGAAGCGATGGAAGGTACGGACGCTACGATCGAGCGCGCGGGAGAAATTATGCGTTCACTGCATGGCGATGCTTCAACGCTGAGCCGAGCGCTCACCGTGGTGAAGATCGCGAAGCCCAATCAGGATATGCGCTTCGATGTACCTGTCATTGGAGTGAAGACCATCGAAGTGATGCAGGCCGCGGGTGCGAGTTGCCTTGCGCTGGATGCGGGAAAGTGCCTGTTTTTGGACGGAGATAAAATTATGGATGCGGCGAATGCGGCGGGGATTGCGGTTGTCGCCGACCCGGCGTGATTAGACGGCACGCAGAATCCGCAACAAATGCTCCCTGGGAATAAGCTAGAGATTATGACTTCTTCCAGATCTGAAACTTTCCTTATCGCCGAGCAGCTTCGCCGCGCGTTTGAGGGCGACGCCTGGCATGGCCCGGCCCTGATGGAGTTGCTGGAGGATGTGGATGCGGCCACGGCTGCAGCTAAGCCTCTGCCTAGTGTTCACAGTATTTGGGAACTGGTGCTGCACATCGCGGTTTGGGATGGCGCGGCCTCTCGGCGGCTGGCTGGTGAGAAATTCCAGCCGACGGGTGTGGCGAATTTTCCTATCGTCCCAAGACTAAGTGAAGTGGCGTGGCGTAAGGCTGTCGCGCACGCCAAGCGTATGCATGATGCGCTGGTGAAGACCGTGGCGGCGCTTCCCGAGTCCCGCCTGCGCGAGCGCGTTCCCGGTAAGAAGTATGATTTCTATTTCATGCTGCACGGAGTGACGCAGCATGAGCTTTATCACGCGGGCCAGATTGCCATCCTGAAGAAGGCACTCCTCAGAGGCTAAAGTCAACTCTTTTTTATCGACTCTGGGTGGCGCGGCTGAAGCCGTGCCCTTTCGGATCATCAGAAGGCTGACCGCCTCACTCAACCTAATTACTCAGTCACCAAATTCTTCACCGCCTCACCACTTCTTAAAAATCACGGCGACGGCGGCGACAATCATCGCGAATCCCACGGCGTGGTTCCACTTGACGGGCTGCTTCAGGTAGAGCACGGAGAATATCGAGAACACGACGAGCGTAATGACCTCCTGAATGGTCTTGAGTTGTGCCGCGCTGAACTCGTAGGAGCCGATCCGGTTGGCGGGCACCTGGAAGCAATATTCGAAGAAGGCAATCATCCAACTGATCACGATCACTTTGAACAGCGGCACGTCGCGATATTTCAGGTGGCCGTACCAGGCGAAAGTCATGAAGACGTTGGAAACGGTAAGCAGGGCGACGGTTCGCATAAGTTCGACGGCTCCTTACAATTTGGCGATTGGGTGATCTGGTTATCGTGCGATTGAACGCCGTTACGGCATCAGGACGTACAACCGTTCAAACGCCCGACTGTTCAATCACTCAATCTAACGCAGATGCTCTTTCCTGGGTTTGCGTTTACAATCTGTTGTTCCTGCCGGCAACCAGCTGGCCGAGAGTTCCTTTCCTGCAAGCCGATAATCCGATTTCCGTTGCGGTGGTGGGGGTGGGGGTGTTTGGACGCAACCACGCCCGCGTCTACCACGAGCTTGAGCAGCAGGGCGAAGCGGTGCGCCTGGTGGGAGTGGTCGACCCGAAGCTCGATCGCGCCGACGCAGTGGCGCGCGAGTTTGGCTGCCGGGCGTTCGGCTCCGTCGAGCAGATGCTGACCACGCACAGTGAAATTCGCGCGGCGTCGGTGGCCGCGCCTACAGTGCATCATCTTGAGGTAGCCCGGGCGCTGATGGAAGCCGGCGTTGACGTGCTGATCGAGAAGCCGCTGGCTGCGTCTCTCGCTGAGGCAGATGAGTTGGTGCTGCTAGCCTCCAGTCATAAGCGCGTGGCGCAGGCTGGACATCTCGAGCGCTTCAATCCGGCGGTGCGCGCCACGATCCCGCTGCTGACTCAGCCGATGTTTTTTGAGGTGCATCGCCTCAGCGTTTTTACGCCGCGCTCGCTCGATGTCGATGTTGTTCTGGATCTGATGATCCACGACCTCGATATTGTGCTTGCGTTTGCAAACTCTCCAGTGAAAGAGGTTCGCGCGGTCGGCTTGCCGATTCTTTCTGGCAAGGTTGATATCGCGAACGTGCGGCTGGAATTCGATTCGGGATGCGTGGCCAACTTCACGGCCAGCAGGGTTTCGACCGAGCGCGTGCGCAAGCTGCGGTTCTTTCAACCGCAGCAGTATGTCTCGGTCGACTACGGGCGGCAAGAGGTGCTTGTCTTCACGGTCGGGGCCGATGGCGCGGCGACGGGCGCTCCTACCGTGAACCCGCAGATCAAGATGGCCAAACCGCCGGTGACTTCGGAAGAACCCTTGCATGCGGAATTGAACTCGTTTCTGCATGCGGTGCGGCAACGGTCTATTCCGGTGGTGCCGCTGGAAGATGGCCGCCGTTCGCTGGCGCTGGCGCTCGAGATCGTAGCCGCGATTCGCGAGCATGGGAAGAAAGTAGGACTCGCGGGCCTGGCAAAGGTCAAGGGCTAGGCGAGCGGCGGTCTTAAATTAACGGTCGTCATTAGCGATCGTTGTTCAAGGTCGTTTGGGGCTCGTCACGCGGCTACGATGACTTGAAGCTTGGTCGTGGCCATTTGGGTTTTTTCCCCAGCCCCTGCCAAGTCGGCACCGACTTGGATGTTGCTCTGGTTTGCGGCGGGCGCGTTGGGGGAGGCTGAAAGGTGCAGTACTCCGCTGTCTTGACCCATTGGAATTGCGTCCAACATATTCGCGGTCACGCCATCGGGCAGCGGTCTCACGATAATCGACGCAGCCTTCCGCGCCTTGGGTTTGACCTTGAGTTTGACGCTGGCCGAACCGCCGGGCTTAAGCGTCACTACAGCCGGATCCGCGGTCATTTCGGGTCCTGGCTCTTGCCGCGCCTTAAGGCCGTCCGCATCATACTCCACTGAGATCCCTCCAACCACCTGCCCACCTTTGGCGGTCTTGCCCCGGCTGTCGACAGTCGCCACTTCCGCGCCTTGCGCAAAAATCTTCACGGTTGGCCTATCTTTGTCGCCCTTGATCTCCACCGAAACGGTTGCTCCCACGGTTACTCCGACCTGAGCGAGATTGGGCTTCGCGGGAGTTCCGGAATCGAGCGGAACCTGCACCGTAGGCTGTACCCAGAGATCGGCTTGGAGGTCGACGGTGTCCGTTATGTCTATGGACATTACCTCAGCGCGAGTCAATTGATAGTAGGCTTGCAGATTCTGCCCCGGCCTGCCGATCGGAGTATTCACCTGCAAACCACCGGTATGCTCCCAGTGTCCTGCGACCATTTCGTTTGGATCGCTCTCAGTTTTCCAGGTCGCTTGCAGGACAAAGATCGCGGTAAGTCCGTCCTTGTCCTTCTGTATCCCCAACTGCTCCGCGATGTTATCGAGAGTGCCCTTGGCGAAAGGAGAACCAATGAATCGGCGCTCGGGCGGCGCTGCCGACGCGGACTCAGATTCCGTATCGGTCGCCTGACTTGGACTTGAATTCTGCAGCGCCGCTGTCCCCGTGGCAGAATCCAAGACGATGATCTTCACGACCCAGAAGGGGAACAGGTGCCCCCAAACTTCCGGACCAACAATGCCGTCGTCGGGTAATCCCACCTTACGCTGGTATTGGATGACTGCCTTCTCCGTTTTTGGTCCGAACCTGCCATCTTCTTTGAGCGGTTCGTCCTGGAGCTCCGTTGGATCCGGCACCTCGAGCTTGAAAGGATTAAGGTGGTGCTTGCGGAACTGGCGCAGCGCACCGGGAGCCCAACAGTAGCCCCAGAGTTCGGGGGTAAGGCGCTTACTGAGGATCTTTTCGTTCAGGCGAATCGGGAGATAGCGCCGCAGTCTGTAAACCTCGCGATTCAAGGCATGCTGAAGACGCCGAACATCCTCGCCGATGTCGCCGAGACCAAGAATCCGGCGAACAAAGTCATGGTCTTCTGCGAGTAGAGTGAGCTGCTGTCCCAAGATGCTTCCGATTCAAGCTATCGAGCCGAGGACGGAGTCTACCAGATTTTTAGGTCGAGCGGCAAAACCCCGGGCTGATAGGTTTGTCCACGAACGGTCGGTATTAGCCCATTCGCCGCATGATTATGGGCAGGCTATAATTGCGCGCATTGATGGCGCTTGCCCCTGGCACAAAACTCGGCCCTATGAAATTCAATCGCCGCTTGGCGAAGGCGGCATGGGCGAAGTCTATCGTGCCAAAGATACCCGGCTGGGTCGGGATGTCGCCATCAAGGTGCTGCCGGAAAAGCTGGCAAGAGACGCCGAACGGCTGCAGCGATTTGAGACCGAGGCACGGGTAATTGCGGCCCTGAACCACCCCAACATTCTTTCTATTCACGACATCGGCACCTATGAGGGCGCGCCTTACCTGGTCTCCGAGTGCCTGGAGGGAAAAACGCTGCGGATGGAGTTGAGGGATTCGGCGTTGCCGGTGCGGCAGGTGGTCGACTACGGCATGCAAATCGCGCAGGGCCTGGCGGCGGCGCACGACAAAGGGATCGTTCATCGCGATCTGAAACCGGAGAATATCTTCATCCTCCGCGATGGGCGGGTAAAGATTCTCGATTTTGGAATCGCGAAGCTGGTGCTGCCGGAGGCATCTTCGAACGAGGGCGCGACCGTGGATGCCGGGCCCACCTCAACCGGCACCGTGCTTGGCACGGCGGGATACATGTCTCCGGAGCAAGTGAGGGGCGAGCCGGTCGATGCCCGTTCCGATATTTTTGAGCTAGGGACGATTTTGTACGAAATGCTGTTCGGGCAGCGCGCCTTCCGGCGCGATACTTCGGTCGAGACCAGGAAGGGCACATCCTTTCGCCGGATGGACGAACATTCTTTGCCCGCGACCTCAGTGAGCGGGGTGGATTGTACCCGATAGCGGGAGGAGAACCGCGGCTGATTTCGGACTGGTTGGCGGAGGACATTTGGGTTGCCTGGGCTGCTGACGGACGATCGATCTACGTTTATCACGACGACAAAACTTCGGCGTCTCTTTACCGGCTTGAGCTTGCGACCGGAAGGCGGGAACTGATTACGACCTTGGCTCCGAGCGACGCTGCGGGAGTGACGACCGTCGTGAATGTGCGCATGATGGCCGGCGGCAAGGCTTACGGCTATTCGTTCTGCAGAGAGCTGTCGGATTTGTTCCCGGTGGAGGGAGTGCGGTAGTGGTTGGAGAAAATAAGGGTTGCCATTAATCCGGCGGAGCGATGGCTTGGCGGCCGTCACGCTGATTAAGGGGTTTTGAGCGCTAACTCCCGACTACAACAGGAATCGACGGGGCGATATAGTGAGCACAGGGTGTTTTTATGCCGAGACGGGCGTTAACTGAGGGCGAGATTGCCGTTCTCACGATCATCCAGGAAGGATATGGGCCGCACAACGGGCTTGATAAAGTGTATTTCAGCCCTGCTGATGAAGCCGTCATGTTCGTGCGTCTGGCGAATGGCATGTCGATCGTGATGGCGAACCTGTCGAACCTTGCCGCGTGGCGCGCCGACGGCACAATCGCCAATGATGAGGAATTGAGAAAGAAATGGCTTCGGCTCGATAAATGATTGAGCGCATTGATCCCGTCTCACTTTGTTTTACAAATGTTTACACACCTAAGTCTCGCACCATTTGTGAGTGAGCAGAATCGCTGGAAAGATGCGAAAATGAAGATAGCTTGGCCGCGCTTGATCGCTGGGGGCATCCGATAGAAGGCGGGATGCAACGTAGCGGTGTGAATGTGTGTCTAACGGACAGGTCCGGTTCGGATAGGCCTGGGTTCGGACAGGACTGGGTTCGGACAGGCCTGGTTCGGACATGGCGCGGACGACCTTAGTTCATGCCCATTACTCAAATTCCATTCCAAGAGCCGGTGGCTCCTCCTGAGAAGCCGCAGCCGGAGCAGCTTGGGCTTTACGATGCACAGGGATGGGAGACGGCTTATCGCGAACTGGATGACGATGCGGCCCGCGTGCCCCACCTGCTCATTCAACTACAGGATGATCTGGCGCGATCGCGCCGGCGGGAAGCGGCGTGGATTTCGATTATTGTCCACCTGATTCTCATCATCTGCATCTTCAACATCGAGCGGCTTGAGAAATACCTGCCTTGGCATACCGCAGTCGCGGTGAAGAGTGCGACGAATGGAAAAGATTTGACCTTCCTCGAGCTTCCGTCTGATTTGCAAAAGGTGCCGCACCCGCCGAAGACGAACATTGCTTCCGACAAAGACCGCATCGCGATGACGCGGCATCCGCAACTCAACGTGAAAGAGCTGCAAAAGATTTTGCAGACGCCGCCGCCGGGACGCCCAGGATTGCCCGGCCCGCAGGAGCCGCAGTCCCCCGCGCAGCCGTCTGGCGGATTTGCGCAGAATCAGCCGCCGGCACAGCAGCCCCAGCAGGCGCCGAATCCGGAGACGGCGCAGCTACAAACGCCAGCCACGCCGAATATCGCCAATGAGTTCAAGAAATTCTCCGGCCCCATGTCTGCCGGTGATGCAATTCAGCAAGCGACGCAAGGAGTCGCTGCTAGGCGCGCCAGCGGACAGCAGGGTGACGGCGGTGATTTTGGATTAAATAGAGGAGCACATGGCCGCCAGGTGGGCAATCTGGAGATCCTCAGCGACACCATGGGCGTGGATTTCGGACCGTACCTGCAACGCGTGCTGCATGACGTGCGTCAGAACTGGTACAACGCGATTCCAGAATCCGCGGAGATGAAACACGGAAATCTGATCATCGAGTTCGCGATCACGAAAGATGGAAAGGTCGCGGGCATGAAGCTGGTCGCGGGTTCTGGAGACGTTCCGCTCGATCGTGCCGCCTGGGCAGGTATTGTCGCGTCGGATCCGTTTCCTGCGCTGCCCAGCGAATTCGGCGGACAGTATCTCGCCCTTCGCTTCCGCTTTTACTACAACCCTACGAAAGATGAAATGCAGTAATTCCCGTTCTAAGCCAAGCGGAGATTCAGCAGCGACGGATCAGTTCTCTCTCCAAACGCCCCTCCTACCAGACTCGGCAACGGTTTTCATTCACCATCGGCGATCCCGCCTTGCAGTGGAACGCTTCCTGGAATTCCGGCATGTTGGAGACAACGCCGTTCGTCCGGTATTTCTCTGGAGAATGCGGATCGACCGTCGCGCGCAGACGCTTGGTTTCATCGCGGGTTTCGCCACACCAGCTTTGGCCGTAGCCGATGAAAAATCGCTGCTCCGGCGTGAGACTGTCGATGGGTTGCAGGTTCTGGCCCTTGGTGTCTTCTTTCCATGCCATATAAGCCAGAATCAGCCCGCCGAGGTCTGCGGTGTCTTCGCCCAGGGTCAGCTTGCCGTTGATTTTGATGTCGTCGATGATCGTGTAAGTCGAATACTGGTTTGAGATGCAACTGGCGCGCTTCACGAACTCTTTTCCATCCTCCTCGGTCCACCAATCGCGGAGATTGCCCTGCGCGTCGAACTGGCGTCCCTCGTCGTCGAAGCCGTGGGTGAGTTCGTGGCCGATGGTGCCGCCGGTATCGCCGTAGTTGGGGGCCGCATCGGAATTAGGGTCGAAGGCGGGCGGCTGCAGAACTCCGGCGGGGAAGTTGATGTCATTCATCTGCGGATTGTAATAGGCATTCACCGTGGGCGGAGTCATATCCCACTCGCCGCGATCGACGGGCTTGCCGATCTTGGCCAGTTGGCGGTTGAATTCAAATATCCGAGCGCGTTCCACGTTGCCCAGTTCATCGCCGCGCACGATTTCGAGCTTGCTGTAGTCCCGCCACTTATCGGGGTAGCCGATCTTGTTGGCCATCCCGTGCAACTTGACCAGCGCCTGCTGCTTGGTGGCTGCGGACATCCAGGGCAGCGAGCTGATGTCCTGTTGCATCGCTGCGTCGATCTCCTTCACCATCTTCAGCGCTTCTTGCTTGGCCTCGGGACTGAAATATTTCTCCACGTAGACCTGGCCGAGCGCTTCTCCCAGATCGTCGTCGACGCCCTCTGTGCAGCGCTTCCAGCGCGGTTGGAGTTCCTGCTGGCCGCGCAGCGTCTTGCCATAGAAGGCGAAGTTTTCGTTCAGAAACGGCGCGGAGAGAAACGGCGCATCGGCGTGCACCAGGTGCCAGCGGAGATAAATCTTCCAGTCGGGCAGACTTTCTTTCTCGAGTTCTTCGTTCATTACTTTGAAGAAGTTTGGAGACGCGACATTCAGCGACGCTACTGACGGCACGCCGATCTTGGCGAAATAAACCTGCCACTGAAATTCAGGGCTGATTTTTTCGAGCTCGACGCTGGTCATCTTGTGATCAAGATTTTTGGGTTCGCGGCGCTCCACCCGGGTCATCGAACCTTTGGCCAGTGCGGTTTCGATGCGCATCACAGTCTGCGATTCGGCCGCTGCGACATCGGGCTGGTCGCCCAGCAGTTCGAACATTTTCTGCACGTGTGCTACGTAGGCCTTGCGGAGATCGACCGACTTGGCGTCTTCTTTCACGTAGTAGTCGCGGTCGGGCAGTCCCAGACCTCCCTGGTCGACCTCCGCAATCACCTGACTTGCGTCCCTGAAGTCCTGAGTGGAGTCGAAACGAAAGAGCACGCCGTTGTGAACCATGGCTGCGGCGGCGGCGGCGATTTCGGTTTTCGACTGGATCGTGGCAATCCGCTCCAGTTTTGGTTTCAGAGGCTCTGCACCCCTGGCGTCGATTGCTTTTTCGTCGACGCAGGAGGCATAGTAATCGCCGATTTTCTGCGCGGCCGCGTCACGCTTGGGATCGGGCGCGGAAGCGGCTTCGAGAATTTCGCGCAGGCGGATACGATTCTCATCCTGCATCTTGGAATAGGTATCCCACGAAGACTGGTCGGCAGGGATCGGGTTGCTCCTAATCCAGCCTCCACAGGAATATTTGAAGAAGTCTACGCAGGGATCGACGCTGCGGTCCATCGAAGTTAGGTCGAGCGCCGGTTCGTGGGCTGGGGCAGCGGCTGGCTGTTGCGCGCTGGCTAAGGAAAGCAGAGATGCAAGCGCAAGGATAATTACACAGACACGCGAGAATGGCATGGGGAATCCTCTTCTATTTGCCTGCGTAGTGTTCCGCGAGGCAAACAAATCATTGCGTTTGAAATCGAAATCTTCGGAACCCAAGAGTATAGGCTGCCGAGTCAAGTCTCGCGGCGCTTCCGCGGTGAAATCAATTCATTCCGGAAGAATGCGAAAATAGCGCTTGCGTCCCGTCCGGTAGATGGAAAAGTCCCGCCGATCCAGAGTAAAGATGCTCTCAATTCGCTCCCGGCCCGCAAGATAAACCAAAGCGACGTCGGCAAGCTGCGGGCGGATGTTCTCATACCGCTTCATCAGGCTCGCGATCGCTTTAGCTTCCGCGCCGGCGAGCGGGAGAAGTTCAAGAAAGCCCCGGTCTACGCTCCCCAACAACCGCTGAACCGCCTGGGGAAATCGCCGCAGCAGCCAGGCTGCCTCGGTGACAACTGGCCAGCACGAAAGTAGTGGCCCGGGCATTCCACGGAGGGCTGAGACACAGGCGCTGTGGTGCGAATCGTCGCGGGAAAGAATTGCGACCAGTGGACCGGTATCGACCAGAATCCGGTCTGCCCGGCCCCGCTTCATTTGCGTCTTCCAAAGCCTTCAAAATGGCGCCGGTTTGAACTCAAGTCTCTCGGCGCGCGTTCCACGCAGCCGATCAACCCGGCGGCCTCGGCTAACTCGTAAGCCGAACCGAGGTCGCTTGCTTCACTCAGATAATTTTCCAATGCAAGCCGTACGATGTCGGATGGAGTTTGCCCCTTCCCGCAGGAGCGATCGCGCAGGCGAGTCCCGAGAGCCACGGGAACGCGAACTGTGATGCGCTGAGAAACCATAATGTCAGACATTGTACCACAGTTTGTCAGACGTTTTCCATTAACTCGTGACTTTGGCTCTTAGCCTTTGACCCCTAGCCCTTGCGCAGGCGGATGGATCCATCTCCGGTGTGAATAACCAGAAGATTGCCGCCGCCGTTCAGCTTGCCGTGAACCTCGTTCCTGCGAATCTTGCCTTCGGTCGTCACCGGCATGTCGAGATCGATGTGGCCGTCGCCGGTGTGCAGGTCGAGGTCGGCGGCGAGGCTTTCCGGTACCTCCAGAGTGACTGTGCCATCGCCGCTTTCGAGCCGCCAGCCCGTAGCCAGGGCCGATCCGGCCAGGGCCCGCGCGTCCACATGCCCGTCGCCGGTATGCAGGTCGAGCTCGTCAAAGCGGCCGTTGGCGCGGATGTGGCCGTCACCGGTCGTGGCGCGGAGTTTGCCGTCGACGCTGTCAATTTCCTCCGCCCCATCGCCGCTGCGCAATTGCATTTCGCCTTTGAAGTTGGCCAGGTCGATCCTGCCATCGCCAGTGTGCAGGTCGACCCGGCCCTCGCGCGGCATCTGTATGTAAATGTCGACGCGGCCGGAATTGCCCCAGTTGATATTGACGTCGTGATGCGGGTAATGGACGTTGATTTCGACCGTGTCCCCGGTCTGGCGCTCTTCAATGCGGATGCCATCGTCCCCGATCTTGTAGCGCGTGGTCGTGACCCTGGCGTCAATGGTGTTCTGGTCCCAGGTGGAGACGTGAATGTTGGCGTCGGAAGTGTCGATGCGCAGATCGGGCTTCCCGGTGAGGGTATAGTTTTTTGTCCATTCGTCGGCATGGGCCGGTTGCGAGGCCAATGAGAAAACGAAGCCGCTGAGAATTAAACTTGCGAACAACCATCTGGCGATACCTTTGCGTTGCATTGAATCCTCCGGCGGGCACACTGCCGCCCTGGCTTATAGACGTGATTACGCGAGAGAGGTGAGGTTGGTTCCATGGAAAATTGGATCGGGTCGTCACGAAGCTCTTCCCCGATCACGGCTTAAATAGGCCATGCGAATCAGCGTCCGCTCCGAAAACGGCACGTAGAGCAATCCGGCGCTGGCCGCGAAGGCTGCGCCCAGGCCGATCTTGTGAATCAGCAAAAATGGAGCGACGGCCCACAGCTGATCGAGCGCCAGTATGAAGGGAAACATCCGCTCGAATTTTTCGCCCAGGCGCCGATAGTCGAATCCCACAGCGGAGAGCAGGTAGCAGCGCAGCGGGATTCCGACGCCTGCCGTCACCATCACCGCGGCTACGAGAGCGGTTGCGCACCATCCCGGCAGGGAGGACTCTGCGATTCCCTGCACCGCGTGCAGACGAAAGAGTGCGACCACGTAGAAGATGAGGTACATCAGCTGCACCAGAGCGAAGAGTCCGCGGGTGAGGCTCCGGCGTGGAATAGGAACCTCGAGGTCGGGATGGAGGGCGGGCGTGGAATCCCGTTCGGACTGCCGAGCTGCGCTCGGCGGATAGCCGGGGGCGGCTGTCCCCACATTCACACTGTTCTGCACCGGCGCGATGAAGCGATATCCACGCCGAGCAAGCGTCTCGATGTAGCGAGGGTTGGAGGCGGAATCACCCAGAGTCTCGCGCAGTTTGTTCACGGCGGTGTTCAGGCTGTGGTCGAAATCGACGAAGGTGTCAGCGGGCCAGAGTTTCTGGCGCAAGTCTTCGCGCGCAACCACGTCTCCGGCGCGCTCCAGTAGGAGAACCAGCACCTGGAAGGGCTGCTCCTGCAGGCGCAGCTTGGCGCCGTTTTTGCGCAGTTCGCCGGCGGCGAGGTCGAGTTCGAAAACGCCGAAGCGCGCAATCCTGCCGGAATTGTTGCCTGCGAAAGCGGGCATGGGACAATAAGCAACAGTTGACGACGCGTAGTGTAGCACCAGGCTTGCACGCTTGATACGCATGCGCGAGCCGTTTCCGAGCGGCGTACAATGTTGGCGTGGTGAAAGCGCAAAATCAGAACGACTCCCGCAAGCATCCGCGGCACGCCATTTACGCCACGGAGACCTTCGGCCTGCTGCTGATCGCTTTTCTGCTGCTCGTCCTTACCCTGGTTCGCTACTGGCACGCCATTCACTGGAGCGTGCGCTGACGGTGGCTTCCGCGCAGCCTGAACCGCTGCTGGTGGTTGTGCTTGGCCCCACGGCGAGCGGGAAGACGGCACTCTCTCTGGCGCTGGCAGAGCGCTTCCATGGGGAGATCGTGAATTGCGATTCCGTCGCCATGTACCGCGAGTTCGACATTGGAACGGCGAAGCCCACCGCCGCCGAGCGATCTCGCGCTCCCCATCAATTGTTCGACTGTGTCGCACCCACCGGCCACATCACAGCCGGCGAATATGCCCGCCAGGCGCGGCAAGTGCTTGATGAGATCAAAGGACGAGGAAATTTGCCCATTGTTGTGGGTGGAACCGGACTCTACCTGCGCGCCCTGCTGGAAGGACTCTTTCCCGGCCCGCAACGATCCGAAGAATTGCGTGAGCGATTGCGCGAGCGGGCCGCCGGTCGCGGCTCCGGTTATCTTCACCGTGTTTTGCGGCGGCTCGATTCGGCGGCTGCTGAAAAGATTCATGCCAACGATACTCCCAAGCTGATTCGCGCCATCGAGGTTTGCCTGGCTTCGCGGCAGAGGATGACGGAACTGTGGCGGCAACAGGGGCGTGATCCCTTGCGCGGATTTCGTATCGTGCGTTTGGGTCTCGATCCCAACCGCGAAGCTCTTTATGAACGGATCAATCGCCGCGCAGAGCAGATGTTTGGGAGCGGCCTGGTTGACGAGACGAAGCGTCTGCTGGAGAAATATGGCGAGTCGGCGGGGCCGCTAAATTCGCTCGGCTACAAGCAGGCGGTGCAACTTCTGCGTGGACAGTTCACGCGCGAGCAAGCGCTGCTGGCCGCGCAGCAGGCTCACCGCAACTACGCCAAGCGGCAGATGACCTGGTTTCGGCGAGAGCCGGAGGCGCATTGGCTGCGCGGGTTTGGGGATGAGGTGCAGGTGCAGCATGAGGCGCAGGCTCTGGCGGACGATTCAGATCGGGGAGCGAGGCAGGCTGATTCTCTTCCCTGACAATCGGGTATGAAAGGTGGACGATCCGACGTCCTGCCAGTCTACTTATCCCGTTCCTCCGGATTTATTCTTCAAATCCCAAAGGGCATCGAGACTGGTGAGCACAACTTCGGATGTTGACACGGGCGAGAGCAAGAAATCGGTGTAACCGGCGCGGCTGCAATCGAACTTGGGAACCTTGATGTAGCCCACGGGGGTAATCCAGTAGGGCTGATAGTTTAGAGCCTCAACGAGTTTGCAGGTTCGCAGGTTGCGGTGAGCGCGGGGGAGGATTTCGCAAACAATGAAAGGGCGGTCCCGCGCAATGACTTCCCGCATACCTTCCAGTACATCTGCCTCAAAGTCTTCGACATCGATCTTGATCAGATCCACGCGCATCGGATGACGAGCTTCATATTGGTCAAAACGCACGGTTTCGACCTCAAGAAGCTGGGGGTCAGCCTTTGTGGCTTGCCAACTCTCCTTGACTAACGTGCCCGTAGTTTCGAAATCAAGGCTCTCACCTTTCGGCAGGAAGAGAGTGGCCTTGCCGCTTGTGTCGGAGAGCGCGACATTCTCACAACGAACGCGGTCTTCCAGTTGGTTGAGAAGCACGTTATTCTTTAGCCGCGAAAATATTGGAGGGACGGGTTCAAAGGCGGTGACCGCGAGTTTGGGGTTCCACAGCGCACCGAGGACGGAGTAGAGGCCACAGTTGGCTCCGACATCGATGAATGTCGTGGCACGCTCGAACAAAATTCTGAGCGTCCGGGAAGTTTCAGGTTCATACCCGTCGAGTCCATGCCAGAAGAGCAAGGAAGCCATGCCAATCCCAGAATCCCGGGCGATCGACATGCTGTTGCCGTTGGGTAGCCGAATGGTGACACCGTTCTTGCGCACCTTTTGCTCGACCTGCAGCGCGGCTTTTGAGGAGATGAACCACAGGGGCTTTAATGAATATGCGAGCATCAGGCTCAGATAATAGTTGTCGCGCCATCGTTTCAGCAGCCGCCTGACACTGGCCATCCAGTCTTGCCCTCCGCGAATCTGTGCCGCCATTGGTTCTGCAAGGCGCTCCCGTTTGAACGCCTCAACGCCGGTTCGGAGCAAGCCAAAGGTTAGCAGAAAGCTCAACACTCTATGCCAGTCCGCCATAAACTTACCGGGGGAGGGCAGACCTCTGAAAGCGTGGTTGGCAAAAAGCCTGAGACCCCGGCATTTCTGCTATCGTTCTTTGCATGCGTCGCACACTAGCCGTCTTACTCTTCACCCTTGCACTCACAGCAGCAGCCTCTGCCAAAGACAAAGATAAATTTCAGCGGCCTGGACCCATCGATCTCACTCACGGCGGCGAAAAGTGGGCTGAGAAGACCCTGCACAAGCTGACGCTCGAGGAAAAGATCGGCCAGGTGTTCATGATCTGGTGCCGCGCCAGCTTTCTCAACGTGGAGAATCCGGAGTACCTGCAACTGCGCGACGATATGCAGAAGTACCACGTCGGATCCTTTGCCATGACGGTGCACGTGGATGGTCCATATCTTCTGCGCAGCGAGCCTTACGAAGCGGCCGAACTGCTCAACCGCTTGCAAAAAGATTCGAAGCTGCCGCTGCTTTTCGCGGCCGATTTTGAGCGCGGGGTTTCGATGCGGCTGATGGGAACCACGGTCTTTCCGCACGCGATGGCTTTCGGGGGCGATGGCAGTTTGGAAGACGCGGAAAACTTCGGGGCGGTGAGTGCCGAAGAATCGCGCGCGATCGGCATTCATTGGAATTTCTTCCCGGATGCCGATGTGAATTCCAATCCCGTGAATCCCATCATCAACACGCGCTCGTTCGGCGAAGATCCAAGGCAGGTGGGCGATCTGGTTGCGGCTTACATCAAGGGCGCGCATGAAGGCGGGATGCTGACCACGGCGAAACATTTTCCCGGACATGGCGAGACGGCGACCGATTCACATCTCGGCGTGGCCAGCGTTACCGTGGACCGGGCGCATCTGGATTCGATTGAATTGCCGCCGTTTCGGCAAGCGATTGCGGCAGGAGTGGATTCGGTAATGGTGGCGCACGTGACGGTGCCGGCGCTCGATTCCGATCCCAACCACGTCGCCACGATTTCGTCAGCGGTGGTTACGGATCTGCTGGAGAAACAACTGGGATTCAACGGAATTATCGTGACCGACGCGCTGGACATGGCCGGTCTGACGCGGCTGTTCGCCAATGACATTGGCCGGGCCGCGGTCGAGGCTTTTAAAGCCGGCAACGATCTGTTGCTGATTCCCGCCGACTTTCCGGCGTCGTACAACGCCATGCTCCAGGCCGTGCAGTCGGGTGAAATCCCCCGCGAACGCCTGGACCGTTCGGTGCTCAAAATATTGAGGGCAAAGGCGTCTCTTGGCCTGCAGGATGCCCGGTTGGTGGATGTGAACGCCATCGCCAACATAGTGGCAAAGCCAGAAAATCTGGCCTTCGGCCAGCGGGTCGCAGACGCCGCCGTCACCCTGGTGCGTGACAATGGCAAGGTTTTGCCGCTCAAGTCTTCGGTCAAATCTTCTCTCGAATCCCAGGGAACCGCGAAGGCCGCACTTCCGTATACCACACAAGAGGAGACGCACAATCAAGTGGTTGCAGTGTTGTTCTCCGACGATGTGCGGACGGATTCGGGGCGCGCCTTCGGCCGCGAGTTTCGCTCGCGCATTCCTGATGCCCGCGTGATTTACGTGGATCCGCGTATTGCAGCCGGAATGAGCGATGAGGTGTTAAAGGCCGTGGACCAGGCTAAGGCCGTGGTCGCCGCGGTTTATGCGGTGCCGTCGGCGGGCAAGGTAGGGAACGCGGTCGGGATGGCGGATGCGACCGGTACGCTCTTGCAGCAGGTGCTGGATCACGCGGCGGAAAGAACCGCGGTGGTGGCGATGGGAAATCCATATCTTGCGGCGGATTTCCCGAAGATTGAAAATTACATGTGTACATTTTCGAATGCGTCCGTGTCGGAGGTGAGCGCGGTTAAGGGGCTATTCGGGGAAATCGCGATTCGCGGGCATCTTCCTGTGAGCATTCCCAATGTCGCACAGCGAGGCGCCGGCCTCGACCGTCCGATTCAGGTTGCCAGTGGAGGGTCTCAACATGCCCAGAAATAAAATCTCTGGATTCGTTTTCATCGCTCCGGTTATTGCAAGCCTGGCCGCGTTCCTGGCTCTGCCCGGTTGCAGCGTGAATGTAAGAAAAGAAGGCAACGGGCAGGAAAAGCAAGTGGACGTTAAGACACTTCTCGGCGATGTTCACGTCAGCAAGGAGGCGGATGTCTCCGATGTCGGTCTCGGGGTTTATCCCGGCGCCCGCCAGGAAGAAAAAGACCCCGATGGCAGCGACAAGAGCGCCAATGTGAACATCTCCGGCTTCGGTTATGGACTTAAGGTGGTGGCAATCGAATACGAATCCGGCGACTCACCCGCCAAGGTGCTCGACTTCTACAAAGATCAACTTAAAAAGTACGGCGACGTTCTCGTTTGCCACTCTACCGTCTTGAACCTGGATATGAAAATGGAATCGCACGATTCGGGCGGTTCAAACGATTTGACCTGCGAGGGCGCTCACGGCGACTATACCGAGCTGAAGGTGGGCAAGAAAGACGATCAGCACATCGTGGCCGTGAAGCCGGAGGGTAAGGGATCGAGCTTCTCGCTGGTTTACGTGCGGACGCACGGCAAGGATGCAGATATTTAGGACCTGTCGTAAGGAGGACTTATGTTTCGTTATTTGTCGTCTGTGCTCGCTTTAGGTGTGTTGCTGGCTTTGTCCGCCCCCGCGCAGGACAAGGCGTCCGATAGCCGTGACAGTCTCAACGTTCAAAGCCCAATTGGCGATCTGCACCTGGGCAAGGATGCCGACGCCCACAAGACTGGCCTCCCTTTATATCCCGGTGCGCGCCCCAGGCAGGAGAAAGACAACGACCCGCTCAATTTTGGAATCCTGACGGAGAGCTTTGGAATAAAGGTCGTCATTGCAAAATATGAGTCGGGGGATGCACCCGACAAAATCGTCGCCTATTACCGCGACAAGTTGACCAAGAAATATGGCAAAGTCCTTGAATGCCGCACCGGCGAGCACGACGGCGATGCGCACGCCGACATTAACGACGACAAGAATTCCAGCAAGTTGAAGTGCGAAGGCGACAACTCCGGCCCCGTGACCGAATTGAAAGTGGGCACGCAGGACAACCAGCGCGTGGTCGCCATCGAGCCAAAAGACGGGAACGCCGGCTCAGAGTTTGCGTTGGTTTACGTTTACGCCCGGGGCAAGCAAGGCGATATCTAGCAGCGACTTGGCGTCCGGCAGGCTGCCGTGGACGGGCCCCCGACTTCCTTGCGCCCGCCGTGCATCATGCGATACCTTCAGGCAAGCCCTTCTTGAATCCGGATGGACCATTCCTGCTATAAGTGCGGCCAAATTATTGAGGATGGCAAGCCTTTCTGCCCCCAATGCGGTGCGCCGCAGATTCGCGTGGCGGTCGCTGAGGCGGCTGCGGAGCCGGTCCAAGCCGATGCGGGCGCGCTGGCCCACGCAGCAGAGCCGGTTTTTCGCGCTCCGATAAATCCTGTACCTACGCGCTGGCTCTTTACGATGCAGCCCTGCGCACTTGCGGCGGCGGTCGCTGTCGGTCTCACGATACTTGGCCTGAACCCATTTGTGGCCGCTCTTGGTACAGGATTTCTGGCCGTGGTCTTCGCGCGGCGCCGCGGACTCGGAATCAGCATACCGGCGGGGGCGGGAGCAAGGCTAGGCGCTCTCAGTGCCTTCCTGTTTTTCGGCATATCGGCCATTGTGGAGACGTTGGCAGTGGTGGTGCTCCACAAAGGCCCGCAAGTCCGCAGCGAGATGATGGACAAAGTCCAACAGGCGGCCGCTCGCTATCCCGGCGTAGAGGTTCAGCCCTTTCTCGATTTTGTAAAGTCTCCGGGCGGCTTCACCTTCATGGTAGTGGCTTCGGTGCTGTTCGGGTTGTTGGCCTTCCTTATCCTTGGGAGCGTGGGCGGAGCGATCGGCGCGACCCTCTTCCGACGGCACGATTGACGCTAGTGCAGATACCCTTGCCGCGGGTTGCGCTGGCCGCGTATGATGCACCGTTTGTATTCTTACGCGATGAACAAACCGGCTCGCGGGTCGCTGCTCAGCATCGAGCATCTTGCGGATAAGGAAATCCTGGGGCTGCTAAAGCTGGCCCGCCGGATGAATCCACTCAAGGCGCGTCCGCTATTGCGCAATAAGCGTATCGTGCTGCTGTTTTATGAGGCCTCTACGCGCACGCGATCGTCATTCGAGTTTGCCGCCAAATCGCTGGGCGCGATCACCACCCTGGTGCAATCTTCGGGATCGAGTATCGAGAAGGGCGAATCGTTGCTCGACACCGGCTACACCCTTCGCGCGGTTGGCGCCGACGCCATCGTCATTCGCCATCCCGCGGCCGGCGCGCCCCAACTGATGGCGAAGCACCTCGATATTCCCGTTATCAACGCGGGCGACGGGATGCATGAACATCCTTCGCAGGCGCTGCTCGACGCCTTCACCATCCTGAAGCATAAGAAATCGTTCAGAGGATTGCAGGTCGCGATCATTGGAGATATCTATCACAGCCGCGTGACCCGCTCGAACTGTCATTTATTGAGCAGGTTCGGAGTGAAGATCACGCTCTGCGGTCCTCCGGAGTTTGTGCCAGAAGTGTCGGCAACGCTGGTGCCTGGACTGCGGGTCACGCGCCACGTGGAAGAGGCCCTGCGCGGGGCGGATGTGATCATGCTGCTGCGCCTGCAAAAAGAACGCCTCGCGGGGCAGAAGATTCGCCTGCAGGATTACATCGCGCGCTACCAGATGACGACGGCTAGGCTGAAGTTGGCCCGGCGCGATGCCATCGTCATGCATCCCGGACCGATCATCCGTGGGCTGGAGCTGACCGCCGAAGTGGCCGACGGTCCGCAATCGGTGATCATCGACGAGATTCACAACGGAGTTCCCACGCGCATGGCGATTCTAGCGCGGGCTTTGGGGAAGGCGAAGTGAGCCACGGATTTTCACGAATCGCCACGGATTGACGAGAATGGCCAACGACAAATCCAAACCAAGATCGCTGCTGATCAAAGGCGGCCACGTGATCGACCCGGCGGCGAAGATCAACGCGCTCATGGACGTTCTGCTGCGCGACGGGCGCGTGGCCGAGGTTGCTATGCCGAATAACGTGCGCGGCGGCGCGGACGAGAAGTTCGATGCGCGCGGCTTGATCGTCGCCCCTGGCTTCATCGATCTGCACGTGCACTTGCGCGAACCGGGACAAAGCTACAAAGAGACGATTGCCAGCGGTACTGCCGCTGCCGCCGCTGGAGGGTTCACGTCCGTCTGCACTATGCCGAACACCGCGCCCGTGGTTGACACGGAGGAATGGGTCGCGTGGTTGCGGAATCCCGAGCGTGGAGCTGTGGTGAATGTGTTCCCCATCGCTGCTGCCACGCGCAGCTCGCGCGGAGCTGTGCTTACTGATTTTGCCGGGCTTCAGCAGGCTGGAGCTGTTGCGGTTACCGACGACGGCAAGCCCATTCTGGATGACGAGGTCATGCGCGCCGCGTTGCGGCTTGGCGCGGAACTGAACCTGCCGGTGGTGCAACACGCCGAAGATACCCGCCTGACCGAAGGCTGCTCGATGCATGAAGGCCCAACCAGTTTCCGGCTCGGGTTGCGCGGCATGTCAGCCGCGGCGGAAGCGAACGTCGTGGAGCGCGATGTCAATCTCGCGCAGCAGATTCGCGAATCGCGCCTGCATGTGGCGCATCTTTCCACTTCCGATGCGCTGAAGGCCGTGCGACGCGGCAAGCGGGCGAAGGCTCGCGTGACTTGCGAAGTCACGCCGCACCACTTTACGCTGCTCGACGAAAACGTGGGCGAATACGACACAAACTTCAAGATGAACCCGCCGCTGCGCTCGGCTTCGGACCGCGAAGCTATTCTGGTCGCGCTTGCCGACGGTACCGTCGATGCCATCGCCACCGACCACGCTCCCCATGCCACGCACGAAAAGCAGGTAGAGTTCGAACGTGCGTCGTTTGGGATTACCGGTTTGGAGACTGCGCTGGGACTGGCCATTACGAAACTTCATCGCGAGCAGAAGATTCCGCTGATGCGCGTCGTCGAACTTTTCTCTACAGGACCAGCGCGCGTTTTTGATCTGCGCGGCCGCGGATCGCTGGCCCGCGGCAACTTCGCCGACGTAACCATCTTCGATCCCAAGAAGCGTTGGACGTTTGAGGCCGCTAAGTCGCACTCGTTGTCGCGCAACACTCCGTTTGATGGCTGGCAGTTTACGGGGAAGGTGGCGGCGACGGTGGTGGGCGGGAAGATTGTGTACCGCGGAGAGTAATTGTATACATTTAAAAGTATATTATTGCCTGAATCGCTGCTATACTGTTTTGGTCTAGAACTTCTGAGAAATTGTCGGTAACGGTGGACAAACCTGCTTAATTGGAAAGGTGAGATTCCGCCCTATGTTTGCCGACAACATTCCCCGAAGAGCTCCAAAAGACGCAATTATTGCTTGGGAAGGCGATTCAAAAGAAGTGATTAGCTCATTTCCGGATGCGGTAAGAAGCAACTTGGGCTTTGATTTGCGCCTGCTGCAGGAAGGGCAGCAGCCCACGGACTACCGGCCGATGAGTTCCGTTGGTCCGGGTGTTTTCGAGCTGCGGGACCAGGACGAACGGGCATGGTATCGCGTGATTTATTTGTCGAGAGTTCACGGTGTAATCCATGTGCTGCATTGTTTTGAAAAGCGCAGCCGCGAGACGCCGATGAGGGAAATCAATACCGCACGGCAACGGCTGAAGGCAGTTCGGACGAGGATGATTGAGGGGAAGAAGCATGGCTCGCAGTAAGCCAACTCACATGACGCGGGGCAATGTGCTGGATGATCTGGGATTTTCGCCAGAGCAGGCCACGGCCTTGAAATTCAAGGCGGACTTATACCAAGCCATTTTGAAGCACTCTCGAAAGTATTCGCCAAAAGAGTTGCAGGTGATCTTGGCGGAGCCTCAGCCGCGCGTGAGCGAACTGCTCAACGGGAAAATTGCCAATAAGAGCGTGGACAAGTTGCTGTATTATGCTGGGCGGCTTGGGATTGAGGCAAGAGCGAGGTTCCTTCAGACGAACAAACAGGTTGTGCGGCGGGAGCTGGCTGCAGCCGCGCGCTAAGGATTTCCGATCCGTGGCATCTGGCAGTTAGAATCAGCATGGTCGACATCAGCGATGGCATGCCCGATCACGCTTTACACAATCCTCAAAGACTTCTCATTGCCATTGGTGGCGCTGACATGGGCTGTTTATTCTTGGTATCGGGACAACAAGCGGGTGCTATCCATTCGTCAGGTTGGGGATGCCTACTCAGAGCGCGTGGCGGACACTCCCACCGGAATCACGACCTTCTCCATTGAGGTCGTCGTCACGAATGATTCTTCCCGGACCAATATAGTTATTGCGTGTTACGATCTTGAGCTGCCGCGGAAAGACGATGATTTTGACCCTGTGTTCGATCCCAGAGACCTTGATCCGCCGTCGGAATTTTACAAGATACATCCCGAGTCGATTCAGGTGGAGAGGGACAAGGTCTTGAACCACCGTCGTTATCAGAACGGTAAGCTCGGCCCGGTGAGGCCTTTCGGGGCCATTTCCTGGCAAAAGGTGGAAGTCCGATTCCAGAGGATCTTCGAACGACGGAACGTGTCGAGGTCCGGTTTACCGTCCGGGATACGAAGGGCAAGGAATACCGTTCGGGCCCGATGTACCTGCATCTCCATTGACTAGAAACACGCAATTCTTATCACGCCACAATCCCCATCCTCTTTCCCACCCTCCCCAGCACCTCCAGCGCCTGCTCCAACTCTTCCTTCGTGTGCGTGGCCGTCATGATGGTGCGGATGCGGGCTTTGCCTTCGGGAACCGTTGGAAACGCGATGCCGGTGCCGAGGACGCCTTCTTTGAAGAGCTCGCGGGAGAAGTCCATGGTGAGTTTGCCGTCGCCGATGATGATAGGAGTGATTGGAGTCTCGCTGGCCGGAGTGGCGCGACCTCCGATGTCGAATCCCAGCAAACCGAGTTCTTTTTTCCAGAAGCGCGTGTTCTCCCAGAGTTTTTCCATGCGCTCCGGTTCATTTTCCAGAACGTCGAAAGCTGCGATGCAGGTTGCCGCGACTGACGGCGGATGCGACGTGGAAAACAGGAACGGCCTTGCGCGGTGATAGAGAAAGTCGATTAAATCGCGCGTGCCGCAGACGTAGCCGCCGAGCGCGCCGATGGCCTTCGATAAAGTCCCCACCTGAATGTCGACGCGGCCGTGCACGTTGAAATGATCTACGGTGCCGCGGCCGTTGCGGCCGAGGACCCCGGAAGCGTGGGCGTCGTCGACCATCATGATGGCGCCATATTTTTCGGCGACATCGCACAGGCCGGGCAGCGGACCGATGTCGCCATCCATGGAGAAGACGCCGTCGGAGATCAGCAGCTTCTTGCCAGGCTCGGCTTTCACGCTGGCCAGTTGCTCTTCCGCGTGGGCAATGTCTTTGTGGCGAAAGACCAGAATCTTCGCCTTCGACAAACGCGCGCCGTCGATGATCGAGGCGTGATTAAGCGCATCGGAGATGATGAAATCGTCCTTGCCAAGAACCGCCGACACCGTGCCCGCATTCGCCGCGAATCCCGACTGGAAAACTACGCAGGCTTCGACATTTTTGAAGCGCGCGATTTTCTCTTCAAGCTCCATGTGGATCTTCATGGTGCCGGCGATAGTACGGACCGCGCCTGATCCCACGCCGTACTTGCGCGTGGCCTCGAGTGCCGCTTCGCGCAGCTTGGGATGGGTGGTCAGTCCCAGGTAATTGTTGGAGGCGAGGTTGATGACTTTCTTTCCGTCGAAGGTGCAGACCGGCGCCTGCTCGTCCTCGAGCACGCGCAGCTTGAAGTGCGTGCCTTTGGTTTTGAGCTCGTTGAGCTGGTCAGCTAGATAGGAGAGCGGGTTGGTGCGGGTTGCGGTAGCCATGATTTCCTCAAACTTCTTTGCCACGGATTTGCGCGGATCGAAGCCTCATTAGTTTACCCGCTTGGGACGAGAGTGAGTCCTGCCTCTTACTGTGGGATGGGTCTTGGTCGCATCTGTTCGATACGAGGAGACCTTGTCGAAACCGCGTCAATCATGTGACACTCGCAGACCAACTGGAAGTGATGCAGGGGGCCGGGGTATTCCTGACACGCCAGGGTGGCGAGCGCGATGTAGTCCAGAAAATGTGACTTACGATAAAGGCGGGCAAGCCGGCCCGAATATTCCTCCGACTCGTTGCGCGTCGTATAGGACTCATTCGTGACTGAGTAGGCCACGTAATTATCCCAGACGATCTCGAAAAGGCGACTGTTCGCAGTAGACCTGACCAGATGACCGGTCCCCATCTCCCTACCGACGAACCTAATCGCAACTTCCTCAGGCATCACCTCGGCTTCTTCGATCAGAAGGCGCAGGCTATTTTGCTTTGGCTCCGAAATCTCACGGAGATAGAGGCTCGCGCACTCATCAAGTTCGGCGAGTTCTTTAGGAACGGTTTCCATAGTTTCCTGCAAGGAGCAAGCCTAGAACATAATGGGGTTTCCGGTGGCGATGCTGGCCTCGCACAATTGCTTCATGTTTCCAAAGAATTCTTTTTCGGAATCGGCCAGAATGTCGCTCGAGTGGAGCACGGTATCGACTTCCTGCAACAGCGCCGGCGACTCCTTGAGCGGGATCCAGTCGCCGGTGTGGGTGCCGTTGTAGAGAACTTTCTCCAGCAAGATGGGGAACTTTGGCCCCGGATTGCCTTGCAGGTGGCGCAGAAAGCTGCGCAAGTTTCCCACGCGGGTGATGTTACCCAGAAACATGGAGAGAATATACCCTTCGTGCTCGCATGAATCCGAGAGCCAGCGGTCGTGGGCTTCCCACTCATCATCGTCGGGGTCGCCGGTCAGAATGGGCTGGCCGCTTTCGTCGAAGGTGAGGCGGTCGGGGAAGGGATGGGGCTTGGCCTTGCCGTCGCGAATGCAGGTGCAGCGTACGAATGCATCAAGGCTCATGAATCATTTCTTCCGTCGGCAAATATGATCCCGCATCGGCATCCTGGCTTAGGCGTCCGCGGGCGAGGGCGTCCGCGCCACACTAGCCTTCTCAATGCATGCCGTTGGGATACACCAATATTTTACTAGCCTCGCCGGTTTTCAAACGTTCCATGGCGCGGGAAAAATCCTTCATCGGGATGCGATCTGTGATTGCGGGATGCAGGTCCAGTTTGCCGGCTTTGAGCAAAGCGGTCATCTGATACCAGGTCTGGTACATGCGGCGTCCGTTGATACCCTGCACCGTGATGCCTTTGAAAATAATGTCTTCGGAAAAGTTCAACGAGACGGGCTTGGAAGTGAGACCGAGCAGAGAAATTCTTCCGCCGCGGCGCACGATGTCGAAGGCGGTGCGAATCGACTCGGGATGCCCCGCCATTTCCAGAACCACGTCAACGCCCAGGCCGCCGGTCTTCTCCATCACAATAGCGCTGGCATTTTCCTTCGAGGGATCGAGCACGTAGTCGGCTTTCATCTCGCGGGCGATTTTGCGCCGGTGCTCGTTCACCTCGACGGCGAATACTGTAGTCGCGCCCACGGCTCGCGCCACGGCGATAGCGAAAAGGCCGATGGGCCCGCATCCCGTGATGGCGACGGTTTTCGCGGCGATCTCTCCGGCGAGCACGGTGTGAACCGCATTGCCCAGAGGATCGAGAATCGAGGCGTAGTCAATTGGGATGGCGGGATCGAGCTTCCAGATATTCGATTCCGGGATGACGACGTATTCGGCGAAGGCGCCATCTGCATCGACGCCGATGATCTTCACGTTCTGGCAAATGTGGGCTTCGCCGGTGCGGCATTGCAGGCATTTGCCGCAAGCCACGTGCATTTCGGCGGAAACGAAATCGCCTTCCTTAACACCGGTCACTTCATCGCCGAAAGCGGCCACCTCGCCGCAGAATTCGTGGCCGGGAATCAGCGGAGGATGGATGCGCTTCTGGGCCCAACGGTCCCAGTTGTAGATGTGCAGGTCGGTGCCGCAGATGGAAGCAACCTTCACCTTGACCAGCACATCGCGCGGGCCGAAGGCTGGAATCTTTACCTCGCGAATTTCGGCCCCCGGAGCAGCCTCCGCCTTTACGACAGCTAGCATTGTGGATGGCATGAACTACCTTATGAATTCGGACTCCGACACAAAACGTATGATTCTAGCAC
>Ga0209380_10000599_pt1 | contig 25441 bp, 24 predicted proteins | sample HubBroMetageWFT6_FD_188347 | JGI IMG/M metagenome (GOLD analysis project Ga0209380, IMG submission 188347) | Warmed and freeze-thawed soil microbial communities from the Hubbard Brook experimental Forest, New Hampshire - Hubbard Brook CCASE Soil... | ecosystem: Environmental > Terrestrial >... | reverse complement strand
TGTCATCGGACTTGAGTTCCTAGAGCCCAGTGGCCGGTGGGTGGTTAACGCCCCAGTCGGCTCAGGGAAACCGCTGCAAGGATAGGAGGGACACGCGAAGGCAAACAACTGGCGTAAAGTTTTACCCAGAGGCGCCTGACATTCCGCGGGAACGGGATGACAGGCGCTTTTGGCGTTTTAGAGAGAAAACGTGACGGGTGACTGGTGATTGGTGACTAGTGACTGGTGATTCACTTGCTTCGAGGTTGCCTCAACCATCGAAGGGTGATTCGTGATTTGTGATTCGTGAATCGTGAACCGTGAATCATGGTTCGTGAATCGTGATTCGTGACAAGTATTTCGTGACTCGTACTACTGAAATCCCGTTGCCCGGTGACAAGAAGCGCGTAATTGTTGGAAGCCCCGGCAGGGGCGGCACATACGGCCTAAGACTCTCACGCTTCTCAAAGCCGCTTAAACCCTTAGACCCTTAAACCCGCACCGCCACGTTCAACACCGCGAATTCAAACCGCCGCGGGCTGCCATGAGTTGTTCGTACAGGCGCAGCGTTGCCTCCGTCATTCGGTCCTCGGAAAAGCGGGCTATGGCGGTTTCGCGAGCCGCCCGGCCGAGATGGGCTGCTTCATCGGGATGCGTGACGAGGCGTGCGATGGCTGCCGCCAATGGAGTTGGTTCGAGTTCCTTCACTAAAATGCCGTTCTTGCCGTCCTCAATTGCTTCGGGATTTCCGCCCCGATCGAAGGCCACGACCGGAAGTCCATACGCCATGGCCGAAAGCATGGCGCAAGCCAGCGGTTCCTGGTGCGACGGAAAAACGAAGAGATCGGTTGCGGCATATACGCTTTCGACGTCGGAAACAAAACCCGGGACCTTCACAACGCCGTCGAGCCCGAGTTGCCGAACGAGTGTCTGCAGCCTGGCCTGTTCCGGGCCCGCTCCCGCGAGGAGCAGGACGCATTGTGGAAACTGCGCGCGCAACTGCGCAAGAGCGTGCAGCAGGAGCACGTGGCCTTTTTCAGGCACGAATGCCGCAACATTGCTGAGGCAAACGCTCTCCTGCGGAATCGCGAAACGCTTGCGCGCCAGGCCACGCTCCGCCGGCGAAACCGCCGCCGGTATTTCCACGCCCACGAAAATTACTTCCACGCGGTCCACAGACAAGCCGCTGCCAAGCATGGATTTCTCGACGAAATCCGATACCGCGACGACGCGGCCGGCCGCGCGATATCGCGCCAGGGAAAGTGAATCTGGCGACAGCGGCAGTTCCACGCGCCGCGAGACAATCAGGGGAACGAAGCGGTGCGCCCGCGCCAGCCACGCGGCCGTTAGCGCGTGAGGTTCGTTGGCATGCACGACTTCTGCTTGGCGCCTTCGCAACAGCCGCCGGATCGTTAGAAAGGCGGTCAGGCGCCGGCCTCTTGGAGGGACATCATGTACAGTGACGCCCGCCTTTTTTGCCCGACGGGCCAGCAAAGAATCTCGAAGCGCGATCAATTCGGGAGTGTGCCCGCGCTTGAGCAAACCTCGCAAGAGCAGAAGCGCCTGATCCTGTCCGCCACGAAAGTCCCGGCCGAGGTCCACCACCAGCGGGCGCACGCTCAAGCCTCGCCGGGATTCGGCCACGATCGCTCCGTCAGTTTCTGGCCCATGCGCAGCCGGCCCAGTTTTCGGTACTTGGCGTAGATATATTTCGCGGACATCCAGGCGATCAACCAGCCGCGCCACCCGTCGAGCACGCCCAGCTGGAACACCAGCTTCTGGAAGAAAGTCCAGGGAGGAGCAACGATCATCGTGGCGCGCCAACTCCTGCGGCCCTGCGCGAACATGTCTTCGGCCGCCCTATTGGTATAGGCTTCCACCTTGGCTTTGTGCTCGGCAAAGGAACGCACGGTGTAGTGGTAAAGATGGCCTTGCAGCCGGCCGGCCGGTCCTTCCGCTTCGACGCGCTCATGCAGTGCGCCGACAAACTTGCCCTTCTCGCGCCGATAGAGGAATACTTTGTAATCGGGATACCAGCCGCAATGACGGATCCATCCACCAAGATAATTCGTCATGCGTGGGAAGGCGTACGCGTTTTTGTCGGGGGTTTGCTGCTTCCACGCGAGCATCGAGGAACGCAGTTCGGGGCTCAATTCCTCGTCGCAGTCGATGGACAGAATCCAGTCGTTTGAGGAGAAGGAAGCGGCGAAATTCTTTTGCGCGGCAAAGCCGTCCAGTTTGCGGGTATACACTCGGGCGCCATGTTCCCTAGCGATTTCGCAGGTCCGGTCCGTCGAGCCGGAGTCCACCAAAATGATTTCGTCGGCAATTCCCGCAAGCGAGGCGAGCGCGCGCGGCAGGTCCAATTCCTCATTGTATGAAATCAGGATCGCAGTCACAGGGGTCATCGGGAATCCGAAACTCTGGTTAGCACGAAATCTACGAGCGCGGGCTGAAATTATGACATATCCGCGCTTTGTGATGCCGTCGTTTTTCCACCCGTCCGACGATCCGACTGAAACGGCTCGATGGAGGAAGAGGAGCCATCGCGATCAAAGACCAGCACTTGCCCGAAGCACAGGGATTCCATCAAATAAAATCCCGAGGCAGTCAGTTCTTGCACGCATTTGAGCACACCGGGCAAACCAATTATCTGGGGATGGACTTCCATGATCAATCGCTGGACCGATGGCAGATTCGCGCCGGCGAAAACTTCTTTTTCAATGCCTTCGATATCGCAGACAATCACAGCGGGCCGTATCTCATCCACCACGTCCTGAAAGGCATCGGCCTCAATCAGAATCTTTCTTGATTTCCTGGATGGAAAAACGGATGAGGCCGGAAAACTACGATGGACATGAAACGCGCAAGCGCCTTTTTCCTTGGCGATCGCTTTGTTCCGGATTTCCACTTGCACGCCATTTCTCCGGACATTTATTTCCGCGAGAGGAGCAATGACGGGATCCGCTTCGTAACCCACGACTCGCCCGTTGCCCGAAGCTTTTGCCGCTGCAATCGACGTTATGCCCAGCCCGGATCCCAGATCCAGAACAGTGTTCCCCGGGCGCACCAATTGGCGCACGAGATAGATTTCGGCGGTTTCATATTCATTGTTCCGTAGAGCTTTGCGCACGCTTTTAGAGACCGGCGGTTTGGGGGCTTCGATGAGAATGTCCCCCACGACAAACACATCGGCGCGACCTTGGTGCCAGTGTTTAAGAATAGGCACACGAAGAGCCAGGTTGCGCCAGGCGAACATTTTCCCCCTTCTATTTTGCCCGAAGACTAGCCGTCCAGCCCCGCCGTGTCAATCGCGAGCCGCGCTGGTTTCCGTTTGGATGTATGTATGGGCTGTAGTTCCCGCGCAATCCGATTGGAAACGCGCGGAGGTCAACGCGGCGCAGCGAGATTCGGGGTGACGCTTACCAGAACCACGGAAGTGCCAATGCGGAATTCGGACAGGTGTTTCAGCTCCGCGACGCGGACGCGCTCTTCGGCAAAGTAGGTGCCATTGGTCGAATCCATATCACGCAAGCGGATGATGTCACCCTTGATTTCAATGGCGCAATGCCAGCGTGAAATCTCTTTGTCATTGATGACGATATCGGCGTCAGCCCTTCCCAGGACAACGCGAGGTTTCCCCACTTGATAGACAAGGCCGCGCGCGGGGCCTGCGATCACGGAGAGCGCTATGGCCTTTCCTTTGGGCAGATGCAGGGAACTCTCATCGGCGCCGCCGCTTCCCGCAAGCCAAGGCGCGCCCGCGCTGCGCGCAAACCCCGGCAGGGGCGACAGCACCTGAGTCGCGTCAGGGCTGGGCGGAATTTCGATCACGGTATTTTCCCCGCACTTGGCACACTTAAATTGCACGCGGGGGAGACCCGCCAATTGCTTGTCTGGTAGAGAATGCTGGGCGCCACAACTCGAGCAAGCGGCTTTCATCGGATCCTGCGGGTTCGATCTCCACTATTCCACTGCATGCCCCCGTTCAGCCGGGGCCTGAAGTCTGGCCATGATCGCCATCGAGTCTAATTTAGCATGACTATTTCTGGCGGGAAGTGGACTTCACTCACGATGTTTCGACAAGGGAACTGCCCCACCGCGCAGGCGTGATTTTCGAGGGCGTGCAGCATTCGCTCCAAAGGAGCATGTCGCATTTTGATGTTGCGGCTTCCCGGCTGATCCTATCCGTGCCGGGAGGGAGGCGCGCCAAGCTTCGTCCTACTGCACGAAACCCACATTGGGGACAGGGGTCGGCTCGGGGACTTCGCGGATGGGGCCGAACTGCATTTCGTAGCGCCTAACATTTTCTTCGAGCGCCCGCAAGATTCGTTTGGCGTGCCCCGGACTGACGATTACGCTCGAAACCAGCTTGCCCTGCGGCACATTCGGAAACACGTAGATGAAATGCACCGTGAATTCTTCCGCCGTGTGGTGAAACATCACCAGGTTGGAAAATTGTCCGACTAATTCCTTCTCATCCGCTTTGATCTGAACCTGCACCTGCTCGCCACTCGGTTGCGCCATGGGTTCCTCCGTTTCATTTTCGACACTAACACATTCTTCGGGGCGTGGGCAGGAGCAACCTGCGCGCAGGTTTCGAGGGATTTTGTGGCGCCGGCGTCCCGCCGGCGCCACAACACAACCTGTAGATTTCAGTGCACACGTACGCTGCAAACAGATTGACTCACCGCAGCATTAATGCTAGTTTATCTGAGATATTTATCTAGGTTAACTATGCCCGTGTTACCCCTAACCCCAGCCTCCGCAGACTCGGCCTCAGGCGCCGGAAATCCGGAAGAAGCTTCGTCCGTAGCGCATACCGGTCTTCAACCGGAAGCAGTTTCTCCGTCGCTTCCGGAGTCCTACCGAAGCGTTCCCATCCTGGCGGGCTCCTCCTTTCTCCGGAAAATGATTGCGTTTGCGGGGCCAGGCTACCTGGTCGCCGTCGGTTACATGGATCCAGGGAACTGGGCGACGGATCTGGGGGGCGGCTCCCGGTATGGCTACACGCTGCTCAGCGCCGTGATGATTTCCAGCCTCATGGCCATTTTTCTGCAGGCGCTTTCCGCGAAGCTTGGAATTGCCACCGGCCGCGATCTCGCGCAGGCTTGCCGCGAGCATTATTCGCGGCGGACGACGGCGGTGCTTTGGGTCCTCTGCGAAATTGCGATTGCGGCGTGCGATCTGGCGGAAGTGCTCGGGTCCGCGGTGGCGCTGAAGCTGCTGTTCGGACTGCCGCTGCTAGCCGGCGTGCTGCTCACGGGCTTTGATGTGCTGCTGGTCCTGGCGCTGCAGGGGCGCGGTTTCCGGGTGCTCGAGACGCTCGTCATCACCCTGATCATGACCATCGGCGCGTGCTTCGCGTATGAGATTTTTTTCGCGCGGCCGCTGTGGATTGAAGCGGCGCGAGGTTTTCTTCCGACGGCCGAGATTTTGAAGAACCGCGACATGCTTTATCTGGCGATCGGAATTCTGGGCGCGACCGTGATGCCGCACAATTTGTATCTCCATTCCAGCATCGTGCAAACGCGCGCCTTCAAACTGGATTCATCAGGAAAACGGGAGGCGGTCCGCTTCGCCACGCTCGATTCCACGCTGGCGCTGGGATTTTCGCTGTTCATCAACGCGGCCATCCTGGTTCTGGGCGCGGCGGCGTTTCATGTGCGCGGCATGAACGATGTGGCGGACATCAGCCAGGCGTACCAACTGCTGACCCCGGTGCTGGGCGCCAGCCTCGCCAGCGTGCTGTTTGCCGGAGCGCTGCTCTGCTCGGGACAGAATTCGACGCTCACGGGGACGCTCGCCGGGCAGATTGTCATGGAGGGATTTCTGCATTGGCGGTTGAAGCCCTGGCTGCGGCGGCTGATTACGCGGTCGATGGCCATTATTCCGGCGGCGATCGTCATCGGCTTCATGGGCGAGGGGCGCGCGACTTCGCTGCTCATCCTGAGCCAGGTAATTTTGAGCTTCCAATTGCCGTTTGCAGTCGTGCCCCTGATTCAATTTACCGGCGATCGCTCTAAAATGGGCGAATTCACGAATGGCCCGGTCACGGCGATATTCGGCTGGTTCCTGGCTGTAGCCATCATTCTCCTCAACGCGGCGCTCCTCTGGCTCACATTTGGGGGCAAGATTTGAAGTGAAACCTGGGAACGCCAATCTCCCGATTGGCGTTCCCAGGGTGACACCACCCACCTTCCATCTTGGAGCCTCTATTACGCATCGAAATGGGTAGCGGCAGGTTTAGCAGGTGAAATCTGCGCTGTCTTGTGGCAGAATTTTTGATGCCTCGCCAAATCTCGGTTCAAATGGAGACATTGGAATGAGTGGATTGAGCAATGGAGCTTCTTTGTGGTTGGCTCGCGCGATTGGCGCTGGCCTCGTGCTTGGAATGTGCAGCTTTGCCTTTGGACGCCAGGCAGCTCAGGAAACGGCCCCCGTGCCCTGGGTCGCGCCGGATGACGCAAAGAAAGTGAAGAATCCATTCCCGCCCACTCCGGAAACTTTGGCCGAAGGGGAGCAAGTCTTCACGGATAATTGCGTGCTTTGCCACGGCGAAAAGGGCTTGGGAGACGGCCCCGGCGCCAAGACCATCAAAGTAAAACCGGCGAACTTCACCGACGCTAAGCTGATGGCCGCGGAGACCGATGGAGCGCTATTCTGGAAAATGTCAAATGGCCGCGGCCCGATGCCATCCTGGAAAGATACCCTGTCGGACAAGGAACGCTGGGAACTGGTGGGATACATCCGCAAGCTTACGAAGGACGCCAACAAGAAGTAACAAGCCGTACGAAACGGGCAAAACGAGGGCGCGGTGTCCGCGAGATTTTCAACAAATCGCAACCGCGCCCGGATTTCCCCTCTTACTTTACCGCAGCCAGCGCCTGCGAGACTTCCTTCATGTTCGGCACCACCGGAATATCGTAATTCTTGAACCAGGCGATTTTTCCAGCCTTGTTGATGATAGCGATGGCCCGGCCGGTGATCCCTTTTTCTGAGAGGTAGACGCCGAATTTATCGGCTACGGCGCCCCTCGGATGAAAATCGGCGAGGAGCGGATAGGTAATCCCCATCTTTTCGGCGAAGGCCTTGTGCGCCCAGGCGCTATCCACGCTCAGGCCGAGGACCTGCGCGTCCAGCTTTTCAAATTGCTTCAAATCATTGACGAAGCAGGCGTGCTCGTTGGTGCAGACCGGGCTGAAATCGAGCGGGTAAAAGATCAGGACGACGTTGCGCTTGCCCGCAAACTCGGAAAGCTTGATTTCCTTTTGCGATTGGTCTTTCAGGGTGAAGTCGGGAGCGGGCTGTCCTACGGCAATGGGCATGAAGCCTCCTAAAATTTGGAATGAATGATTTGTATGTCTCGCAGGCCTGAGCAACGACACCGTGGTCGCGAGGTGTTTTTCGTGACGCATGCTTCAGCTTGCGGGGTTTAGGCCTTGCTTGGACCAAACCCCGCAAGCTGAAGCATGCGCCACCGCACCTCATCATAGCGGATTTTTTCTAGGGGTGCCCTGGATTCTGGTAACATCGCCGCGTTATGGCGCGCCTCAACGTGGACCAGGCCTATCCGGGAATCTCGATTCGTCCGCGTTCGCGCAGCTTGTGGGCGCGGCTGATGCGCTGGCCCGCGGAGTGCGTCCATTTGGAGAACGGACACCACTGGATGGCCACGTTCATCCCGGATACCCTGTACCTGCGCGGCAAAGCCAGGTTGCGCCGCCACCCCGCGCGGCCGGAAGTTTCCGTTTGCTATGATTGCCTGGCTGTCCTGCTGGAGCCGGAGCTGGCGGCTTGCCCAAGCCGCGTCGTGGCGTTTGAGCCGGACGGCGGGAGTTTCACGCAATATTTTTTCCTGGGCCGCGAGGATTTCGCCGCGGCTGGCCTGCGCTCCGAAGTCGCCGCCGCGATTTTGACCCGCTTGGAAGAACTGGAAGGCGAGTGCAGCGAATGCGGCAAGCCGGCAACCTGGCTGTGGATTTCGCGGCGTGAAGTTTCCAGCCTCGACCAGACCGAGCGGATCGCGGCATCGCCCGGGGCGCTCTTCTGCGCCAAGCACGGCGGCGCGAAATTGTGCGAGGTCCTGGGAGAAATCGCGGAGGCCAATCTGTTTTACGTCAACGCGCCCTACGGGGATTCCGGCGCGTACGTCTGGATTTGAACGCCGGGTGCGGGCTGTACTTGCAGCCCGTAATAAACAATGACATTGCACCAAATTGTCGACAAATATCTGGCCATTGCGGGCGGTTTTGCGTTCCTTGCGCCGCTCGCGGATTTCGGCCTGGAACGCAGCGAGGTCGAACGCATTTTCGGCGCGTTCGACGAGGACTACCACATCAGCCGCTATTTTCACTTCAGCCAGGTTTCGGGCCCCGCCTACAGCATCAACGGTTTCGACCAAACGCATCTCTCAATCGATGAAGATATTCGATCTATCTTGTGAAAGAAAATGGTGAACCTCCTCGAACTGACGAGGCATTGGCGCTCGCACTTCGCTCGGAACTTAAATAAAGTGCGCAAGCCAAAACATAGTAAGCAGTGGGGATATAATAGAAGCGCAAAAACTGGCTACAATCGAGGCTTCGATTCCGCAATAGATATACAGTAAGCCGAGAGCAACGGCAGACGGGATCACGCGTATGCCAGTTTGCGCCGACCCAGACCAGATTGGTGGGAGTTCTCGCGGAAGCCCAAATTCCCGAAAGATATTGAGAACTAGAATAGTGTTCTGTCGCGTAATCAACTCGTTTTCCGCGGTGCAAAACAGAGCTACTATCAGAACCGCAATCCAGACAATCGGGCGATCCGCGATGGTTTTCCGGCCCCTCAAAATCTGTATAAGTAGAAGAATAATCACCGAAACCTCAAACAGCCGCCCCTCAAGCTCCCCTCCGATGGCGCCTGCGAGATTTAAGACTCCAACGGAGACTTTCGTAATCGGTCTACTACTCATCAGGCCCAACTTTTCGAATTCCTCGAAGGCCTTTCCTGCGGCCTGAGAATTTGCGAATTCAGTTGTGGCGGCGAGGTCCTGCGTCCGCTTCGGGCGAAATAAAGACGCTCGGGCCAACGCGGAAGCCGCTACAAGAACGGCGATGGTGAGTGCGATAGGTAATATGGCGGAACGCAGAAGTGGGCGAATCGGCTTGTGGCGAAACCAAGCCTCCAACAGCGGAGCTCCCAGTCCAATTTTGTGCGCGACCGTAAGCCCGACCCCGACGAATATGCCGAGTTGGATGGATTTCTGCACGATCAGGGCGATGAAGATTATTGTTGTGGAGTCGGTATGAACTGGAATGAATAGTTGTCGTGCAAGTCCGGCAGGCGGCAGTGGCGCGAGAATGATGGAGAAGGCCGTTGTCGCCACTGAGGTGATCCAAAGGCAAAGGAATTCGAGCCTAAACAGTTTTGTTTGAATCTCGTCGCCGTGAGCCATGAACCAATGCTGATTGCCAACGTTCTCCGGAGCAAGCACAAAGATTCCAAAATTATCGAAGAACTAACTATCTAAATTGAGGATACTGATTAATTTCTCTAACTCTTCGGTGGTGTAGCTTATCAAACGTGCGGCGTCAAGAATGCCGGCGCCACAGCCAGTAGCCGAGGCCGCAGACGAGCAGAATCGGCAGTGCGCTCATGACCACGGTCATTCCGAAGTAGGTGGCGGCGGTTTTGGGGTCGCCTACCATGCAGGCGGGGCAGGCCCAGGCTGCGCCGGGGATCAGCGAGGCGGCAGCCGCGCTGATGACGAAACGTTTTGCAAAATTTAGACTATGCATAAATCCTCACAAATATACGCGCAAGTAGATTACCGGCCATAGCAAGACGACGAAATACCAGAACACCTGCGTGGCCGCGAAAGTCGACCGAGCGAGTGTGCCGCGGCGCATCGGGAAGTAGATCGCTGTCAACACCGCGATGGCGACTACGGCGTGGAGAGCGTGCGCGCCGACGATCAAATAAAAAAACGCGCCGTGCGTGCTGGATTGCATCGTCAGGCCTTCGCGGAGGAGCGCGACCCATTCCACTCCCTGCAGCAGCACAAAGGCGATTCCCGTGGCGATAGCGCCCGCTACATAGGGACGCGCCTTTTCGTAACCGGCGCGCGCGCGACGGTTGGCGACGAACAAAAGAGCGCCGCTGAGGAGCAGGATCGCCGTGTTAAACGCTGTACGTTCCACCGGCAGGCGCGGCTGGCCGGCGGGAGGCCACACGCCTCCCAGCACCGTGGCGCGCGCGATGGTGTGCGCGCTCATAAGCGCCGCGAAAAACATGATTTCAGCGACCACAAAAATAATCATGGCCAAAACGGAGTTGGGCAGGCGATTCCCGGCATCTGGAGTGGGACGGGCCAGTCGAGGTTCCAGAGTTGTAGTTGGGCTACTCACGTTTCGCCGCCGCTCCCGATTCCGCCGGCCGATTGGCCGAAGGGTTGCTCCAATTCACGCCGCTGTGCTTCATCACGTCTGGTGCTACGCCTGCGAATAAAATCGCGATGAAGAGGAGGCACATGATCAAGAGATACGGCACCCAGCGCTTTTCCACGGTGACGTGCATAAAATTCTTGGCGACCAGATACGCTTTGACCACCGCAACTCCAAAGGCCGCGACAAGAAGCACAACGCGAACATGGGACATGGAGCCGACGACGCTCACGGCGAGCAGGGCGACCAGGATGGCCCAGACCTTGACGTAGTTGGGATGCTGAACGTGAGCTTCAGTCGTCATGATTCCTCGTCATGGCTCTCCATCGGGGTTCTCTTCACCGCGCGATGTACAGCAACGGGAACAGAAAAATCCAAACGATGTCCACAAAATGCCAGTACAGCCCGATACATTCCACGCGCTGCAATTCCTGATTTTTCGCCGCGTCCGCCGCAACGATCAGCATGATGATCATTCCCGCAAGGACGTGAAGTCCGTGCAGCCCGGCCAGCGTGTAATAGAACGACCAGAAGCCGCCGGAGGAAAGCACGAACCCTTCGCGGATGTCGATCGTCCATTCGTAGGCCTTGACGCACAGGAAGATCACTCCGCCGAGAGAAGTCAGGCGCAGTAATTTCGCGGCACGCGGACCGTCATGCGCGTCCGCAGCCTTGTGCGCCAGCACAGCGCACAAGCTGGATGTGAGCAGCACGAACGTGTTAAACGCCCCCGCCCAGGTCAGCGTGTGCGATGCGGATTCGGCCCACTCCGGGTGCCCAATCCGGTGCATCACGTAGGAGGCCAGCAAGCCGCCGAAGATCACGATTTCCGAAGCAATCACCCACCAGGTAATCAAACGGGCGGTGGGAATTCCCGTGGCGCTTCGAGTATTGGCAATTGGCTTGGCGGTTGCGCTCATGAGTCCTGGTCTCCGAAGACCTAATCGGGAACGTTCTGCGGGAAAAAGTCGTCCGCGCGCCCTGGCAATCCATATTCATAAGGACCGCGGTACACGGTCGGCAGTTCGGCAAAGTTGCCGTGCGGCGGCGGCGAGGGAACCGTCCACTCAAGAGTATTCGACCGCCACGGATTCGCACCTGCGCTCTTGCCTTTGCGCAGGCTCCAAACAAAATTGAAGAGAAATACAAATTGAAACGAAAGCATGACGAGCAGCGCGATCGTGGAGGTGGTGCGCAGATGTTGCAGCGCGGGCCGCGATTGCTCCGCGAACTGGGCGTAGCTGTACACGCGCCGCTGATCTCCGGCGGTGCCGGTGATGAACAGCGGGATGAAAATCACGTTGAAGGGAATGACCGTGCCCCAGAAATGTATTTTCCCCAGGGTTTCATTGAGCATGCGGCCGAACATTTTCGGATACCAAAAAGTTAATCCGGCATACACGGCGATAATCGCGATAGGGACGAAGGTATAGTGGAAATGAGCGATGACAAAATACGTATCGTGAAGATAAATGTCCGTGCCGGAAGAACCCAGGAAAATTCCCGTCACTCCCCCGATCATGAACTCCGCAATGAATGCCAAAGCCCAGAGCATGGGCGTGTCCAGATGAATCGATCCGCCGTAGAGCGTGGCGATATACAGGAACACCATTTCCGTGATGGGAACGGAAATCAGCAGCGTGGTGACCGAAAAAATATTGGCCATGCGCGGGTCAATGCCCGCCACAAATTGGTGGTGCGCCCACACCACGAAGCTGAGGAATCCGACGGCCCACGTCGTGTAGAGGACAGTCTTGTAGCCAAAAATTTTTTTGCGGGCAAACACAGCGATCACATCGGCCACAATCCCCATGGCCGGAAGCAAGACCACGTACACCTCGGGATGGCCGAAGAACCAGAAAAGATGCTGCCACAAGAGCGGGTCGCCGCCGCGCATGGGATCGTAGAAACCCGTGGCCATCGTCTGGTCAAACAGCAGCATGACCGCGCCTGCGACAAGCGGCCCGACCGATGCCATGAAGATGATGCTGGCCAGCACGATCATCCAGACGACCAGCGGGATATCGTACATTTTCATGCCCGGCGCCCGGCTGTTCATCGTGGTCACTGTGAAATTGATCCCGCCCAGCAAAAACGCGACAAATTCCAGCACGACGGCGAGCAGCCAGAGCGTGGCGCCGACCGGCGTCAGGTTAAAAGCGCCGCTTGCCGAGAGCGGAGGATAGGCGGTCCATGCGCCGCCGAACGGTCCGCCCTTTACCAAAAAGGACGAGAGAAGGACCAGGGCGCTCAACAAGAAAATCTGGTAGGAAAAGCGATTGATTCGCGGAAAGGCCATATCGTCGCATCCGACCATCAGCGGGATCAGAAAATTTCCAAATGCGGCGATCAGCACAGGCATCGCCACCCAAAAGATCATAATGCTACCGTGCATGGTGACGAGCGCGTTGTATTTGCCCGGCGTAACGATTCCGTAGCCGGGGACATGCTGGTTGGGAAAACCCAATTGCATGCGGAACACGTAGGCGAAGAAGCCGCCAATCAGGGCCATGGCCATGCCCGTAAACAAATACTGCATGGCGATCATCTTGTGATCTGTAGAAAAGAAGTACTTCCGAAAAATTCCCGGCTCGGCGTGTTGAACTTCCGTGCTCATTGCCGAACCTCCGCCATGGCCATGGCCGCGTCCATTGCGGCTGCGGGCGGAGTTTGCTGCCCGGCCACAGACGGGCTCGAATTGCGCAACAACCAGGCGGCGTGAGCCTGCGGAGTCTCAACGATAATTCGGCCGGCCATCAGCGCGTGGCCGATGCCGCACATCTGCGTGCATTGAATATCGTAGGTGCCAACGCGATTGGGGCGAAACCATCCGGTGATGGTGCGGCCGGGCAACGCATCTTGCTTGAGGCGGAAGGCCGGAACGGCAAAGCTGTGCACCACATCGCGAGACATCAGCTCGAAATGATACGTCGTGTTCACTTTTACGTGCAGCTCGCCCACCGTGCGAATGTCATCGGCCGTGTCCATGACGCCGTCAGAGCCCGCTTGCTGGAAACTCCACGCCCATTGCTGGGCGATCACTCTCACGGTCTCGTCGGCAGGAGGCAGGACCTGCTTGATGTTGTACCAGACCAGGATCGCGGGGACGATGATGACGATGTCGCAGAGGATGACCACAAGGTGAGGAATCGTGATCCACCGCGTTTGATGCGGCTCTTCTCCGGTGATGTACTGCGTTGGGCGCCCGTCCTTCGCGCGGAATTTGAAGATCAGCCAAAACATCACGGCTTCCGCCAGGATCAGCCAAAAACCGACCAGCACCGCGATCAACAGGAATTGATAATCGATCCAATGTGCGTAGGTCGAAGCTGCCGTTGCATACCGCTCCAGCATGGGGGCTCCAGCTACCGGATTAAAATTATGACTCCTGCAACAAAAGCCAAGGTGGAAAGCGCGATGGTCCAAAAAACGGTCTTGGCCACTTGATCGGGCGAAGTCTCGGCATGATCCACGGGATGATCGTCTCTCGTCATTCGGGCCTAGGGTTTCAGCGTCTCGGCGTAGGCGATCACATTCCGAATCGCGTCTTCACCGGCAAGCCCGCGCGCCATGGGGCGCATCAACCGGCCCCCAGTATCCTTGGGACTGGTGCCGCGAACGCCGCTCCTGAATTTTCTCAGCTCCGTGGCGAGGTACCAGTCATCCACTCCGGCAATTCGCGGCGCTTTCAAGTCCTGATTCCCGGCGCCCGTATCGCCATGGCAGGCGCCGCAAGTTGCGTACAGGGCCTCTCCAGCTTTTGGATCGCCCGGAATTGACGATGCGTGGCGGACGGGTGGCAGAGTCTCCACGTAATGAGCCACAGCCTTGACGTCCTCTTCCGAGGTCAAGCTGAGCGCCATAGGCCTCATGCGCAGGCCTTCGACGTCGCTAAAATGCGTCCCGCGAATGCCGGATCGAAAGTTTTCCAGCTGCTCTTCGACATACCACTCTTTCATTCCGGCAATATTCGGGGCGCCGACCGTAGAATTTCCCGATCCGTCCGCGTTGTGACACGGGACGCAGGTCTCGAAAACTTCTCGGCCTCGAGTGGCCGCGTCCGTTGCGCCCAGGCGGCATCCCGAGAGGCTCAGTCCGCCGATCCAGAGCAACAACGCACAAAACGCGAGTCGAAGCGGAACGGAAATTTGAATTCTGCGCATGCTCAATCGCAAAGGTATTAGCAAGAGGCGGATATTAGCAGCGGGAAAAATCAAAGACAAGCTGAACTTGTATTAAGCAGAGATTTAAAATTAGCGAGTCAATCTGCCGAGTTTCAATTTGAAATGGTATGGCCCGCTGGCTGTCACTTACCGTGACTCACCGCGGCCAGGCAAGCCCCTATTTTGGGACGGCGGCCGTACGCTGGAGGCGCTCGCCGAGGCGATTGTGTTCCTCGCGGATCTCCTTCGGCAAGCGATCGCCGAATTTCTTTAAGAAATCTCCGGTGTCGGCATGTTCCTTGGTCCAGTCCGCGGTCTCGACGCGCAACAGTTCGTTCATGGTTTCGCGGGGCACGTTGATGCCGTCGAGCGTAATCGCATTTGGAGCGGGTACGGCGCCAATGGGAGTTTCCGTCGCCGCGGCCTTTCCTTCGATGCGTTCGAGCATCCACTTCAGGACGCGGGCATTTTCGCCATAACCCGGCCACAAGAATTTTCCGTCAGCGCCCTTGCGAAACCAATTCACATGGAAAATCTTCGGTGGATGAGGGATCTTTTTCCCCATTTCGAGCCAGTGGCCAAAATAATCGCCCATGTTGTAGCCGCAGAAAGGAAGCATGGCCATCGGGTCGCGCCGCGGGACGCCCACGGCTCCGGTGATCGCCGCGGTGGTTTCCGACGCCATGGTCGCAGCGACGTAGACGCCGTGCTGCCAGTTCATCGCTTCGTACACGAGCGGAGCCAGGCGGGCGCGGCGGCCGCCAAAAATGAACGCGGAGATAGGCACTCCTGCCGGGTCCTCCCAGTGCGGAGAAATGGAGGGCGCCTGAACCGCCGGCACGGTGTAACGTGAATTCGCTTGCGCAGCGGGACCGTTCGATGGCGTCCACGCGCGGCCCTGCCAATCCATCATGCCGGAAGGCGCGTCGTCACTCATGCCTTCCCACCAGGGCTCGCGTTGCGAAGTCAGGCCAACATTGGTGAAGATGGTATTCTTGCGCACCGCCGTCATCACATTCGGATTGGTCTTTTCATTCGTGCCGGGAGCCACGCCGAAAAATCCGGCTTCGGGATTGATCGCGTGCAGGTAGCCGTCCGGGCCGACCTGCATCCAGGCAATGTCGTCGCCCACGGTCCATACGCGGTAGCCTTCGTTTTCAAGCGCTGAAACCATCATGGAGAGGTTGGTCTTGCCGCAGGCGCTCGGAAACGCGGCCGCCATGTAAGTCACTTTTCCAGAGGGCGATTCTAGGCCCAGAATGAGCATGTGCTCGGCCATCCAGCCTTGTTCGCGCGCCATCCAACTGGCGATGCGCAGTGCGAAACACTTTTTGCCGAGTAGCGCGTTGCCGCCGTAACCGGAGCCGATGCTCCAGATCAGTTTTTCTTCCTGGAAGTGTGCAATCAAGCGGCGATCGGGACTCAGATCCCCCAGCGAATGCAGCCCTGGAACAAAATCCGGGGAACTGCCCAGGCGGTCCAGCGCGACTTTTCCCATTCGGGACATGATGCGCATGCTTGCAACGACATAGGCGCTGTCGGTGATTTCTACTCCGATGCGGCTCTGCGGCGAAGCGGCGGGACCCAGGATGTAGGGAACAACGTACATCGTCCGGCCCTTCATCGAGCCATCGAATAATGCGCTCATTGTCTGTTTCGCTTCAGCGGGAGCAATCCAGTTGTTCGTGGGTCCAGCGTCTTCGCGGTTGCGCGTGCAGATGTAGGTCACTTTTTCCGTGCGGGCAACATCGCTTGGATCGCTGCGGTGAAGCAAACAGTTGGGGTAGGTCTTTTCATTGAGAGGAAACGTGCTGCCCTCGCGAACCAATTGATCCTCGATGCGGCCCGCTTCCTCTTCCGACCCATCGCACCACTGAATTTGCCCGGGGCGCGTCATGCGCGCTACCGAATCCACCCACTGTTCAAGGGGCGTCGACACGTACCCTCCTCCAAATTTTTCGGTATGCCAGCGGAAGACTATTAGGCTGGAACGGAACAGCGCACCAATTCAAATTGCAAATACACACCGAAGAGAAAATTCTAAGGCAGGGAAGAAGCAAACGCAAGTTATCGGCATCGCCGTTGTGCCGCCGGACAACTTCCCGATTTTGTGCGCTTTCGAAACTGTATTCAGTAAAGCTACAGCCGTTGGAAGCCGATAAAAGGAAACGAGCACTAAATTTCGTTTCCAGCATACGGCCAAGAGAGGTAATGTTTGTAGGTGGGCGCGCGATGGATCTGGCAGGCAACGTGTCTTACAGCCCGTGCGGCCGTTCACAGGCTCTTTGTCACATATGTCACAAATGCCTGTGTGGTTTGTCACAGGTGAAATACCGGTACCTGTGCCAATAATGTCCTTGCGCGCTCTAAGTTTTGCAATTCTCAACACTTTGCGAGGGAAAAATGTTTGAAAGAATCAGCAAAAAGCACAGAGTTTGCGCCATCGCATTACTCCCGTTGTTTCTCTTCGCTTTCCCTCATTTGGCGGCCGCGCAGTCCGACGCCCAGAAACTTTTTGACACCAACTGCGCCAAGTGCCACGGCCCAGATGGGACCGGCAATACGGTCGTCGGTAAGGCAGTCGGAGCCAAGGATTTGGCTGCTCCCGAAGCCAAGAAGCTGACGGATGCCGAAATACACATGCAAATTGAACAGGGGAAGGGGAATATGCCTCCTTTCGGAGGAACCCTGAACAAGGCGCAGATTGACAGTTTGATTCCCATCATCCGCGGGTTTGGCAAAAAAGCGGCGGGCTCCAAAAAGCCAAGTTGAAGTTCCTGTTATGGCGGCCACGGAACTAGCCGCCACTACCCCTAAAAGTCGGGCCCGCGGGCAGGACAACCTTGCCGCCCAAGCCAGCGGTCCCGAAGCCGCTCAAGGAGACTTGTGTCGATTCTAGGAACCTGGAACGTTGAAAAGGAAGGTGAGAAACAAGCATGAACGGTCAAAAAATATACTTCCGCGCGTCGATTTTGATTTGCTCAATCATCGCACTCTTTTTCAGCCTATTCCTCGAAGCGCCCACGGCCTCCGCAATCCCCAGCTACGCGCGGCAGACCGGTTTCCCGTGCAAGTCGTGTCACTATATGCCGCCGGAACTGACGCCGCTTGGACGAGCGTTCAAGCTGAACGGCTATACCATGACCGGGAAACCTACCGTTACTTCCCCCGGCAAGGGAAACGTGAGCGGGCTGAGCATTTTGGAGTCCTTCCCGCTTTCGGTATTGTTCGATACTTCGTTTACTTCATTGCAGTCACCGCTGCCCGCTTCTCAGAACGGCAGCTTTGAGTTTCCTCAGCAAGCTTCGCTATTTCTAGCGGGCGCCTGGGCAACCCACGTCGGCAGCTTCGTGCAGGTGACCTACAACAGCCAACGCGACCATTTTACGTGGGACAACTCAGACATTCGCTACGCCAATGCCACCAAGCTCTTCAGCAAGGACCTCGCGTTCGGGATCACGCTGAATAACAATCCCACCGTGGAGGACCTCTGGAACAGCACTCCGGCCTGGGGCTTTCCCTGGGTGAGCAGTGATTGGGCACCCGGACCGGCCGCCCACGCAATTGTCAATGGAGGACTGGCGCAAGGTGTCGCCGGACTCGGCGGCTACGCCATGTGGAACAATCATTTCTACTTCGCCGCAACCATCTACCGCTCAGCACACATTGGTGCTACGCAGCCAAATATGGGATTGAACCAACCCATTAATATTCGCGGAGTCGCGCCTTACTGGCGCGTGGCTTGGCAGCAAACCTGGAAGAACAACAACCTCGAGGTCGGTAGCTACGGAATACATATGAAATCGACACCAGGAGCCATCACCGGCTTGGAAGATGGCTATACCGACTGGGCTGCCGATTTCCAGTACGACCGGACGATTCCTGAGTTCCGTGGCGATGTGCTCTCGATCCGCGGCACGTACATTCGGGAGAATTCCTCGCTTCACGCAACCTCCCCCGTGGGAGCGTCGTTCCTCCGACATCACCTCAACACCGTTCAGGCGAACGCGGAGTACCATCTCGGCGACAAGTATTCGGGTACAATCGGATGGTTCAATGTCGACGGCACGCCCGATCCTTTGTTATTCAATGCAGGGTCGCTCACCCCGCTCCCTGTGACTGGAAGTGCGAACGGTGACCCTCGAAGCGCCGGATACATCGCCAATATCTCCTGGTGGCCCGTTCAGAACATCGGCCTCACGTTGCAGTACACCGGTTACACACGCTTCAACGGAGCCGCAACAAACTACGATGGTGCCGGACGCAATGCCGGTTCCAACAACACTCTGTACTTACTTGCGCGATTCGTTTTCTAGCTAGAAGGTTCGGAAAACAATCGCCGGTTTCTTGATTTTGATTGGAGGGCTCCTGCGGCAGGCCAGGCTCGGCGCGCAATTCACCGGGCCCGGCCGTTCCGTTTTTCTGGATGGAGAATCGTTATGAGATGTTGCCCGGGAACGCCATTCTCCTGAATGGCGTCGCTTGCAACGCCAATCGGGAGATTGGCGTTCCCGGGAAATTCGGGAGGCGTGACACAATTGCTCCCATTCCCGGGCTTTTCAAACTCCGCCTGAATTTACCTCGGAAGTTTCCTTGCCGGATTTGGCCGCGATCACGGCGCGGATTCTGGGCAGCGCGGCGCGAGCGGCCGTTTCGCCCGCGGCGATCAATTCGGAGGTCCTTTCGAAATCATCCCAGAGAAAATCTTTTACGACCGGTTCAATGATGATGTCGGCCCTGCGCCTCCATTCCAGGTCGGCGTGCCGTTGCAGAATGGCGAAGGAAAGGCCGATCACGTCCACAATGCTGGAAGGCTTGCGGCTGTTGGCCGCTTCGAGGAACACAGCGATTACAATGTCCGCGCCAATGCTCCGTGCGGCATCGACCGGAACAGGCGCGGCGAGAAATCCGTCCACCAGCATGCGGCCCTCGATCTCGACCGGCACAAACATGCCGGGATACGCGCACGACGCGCGCAGAGCCGGGCCCAGCTGCCCGTGAGAGAAATAAACCGCTTCCCCCGTGGCCAGGTCGGTTGCCGCGATGGCCAGCGGAATCTTCAAATCCGCGAACGTGCTCACGCCCAGAAATTTGCGGGGGTAGTGTTCCAGCTTTTGATTCGAGGCCAGCCCCAACCAGGAGAGCTTCCAACTGCCGAAGTCCTTGAATCGAGTGGCCCGCGCCTGCCGTACGATTTCCGGAATGGTGTGGCCGCTGGCATAGGAAATGGCCAGGAGAGCTCCCGCGCTGGTTCCCGTCAGATAATCAACGGGGATACCTTCCTCCTGGAGTACGCGCAGGACGCCCAGATGGGCGATGCCTCGCGCGAAGCCTCCGCCCAGAGAGACTCCAATGCGGGGCCGCTCCGTCGGGGGCCCGGTTGGCTCGGCATAGGCGAATTCGCGAACGCGCCCCACCGCGCTCTGAAGCCAGGTCAGGACCTTCTTTGTATTACTTTCGGTCATTGTTGGAATATTACAAGGTTAACCCCAAAATGGGTGCCTGGTGTTTCTCGTTGACCCCGGATTGTCGCTTCTGTAACCTGCATGGGCGCCCATGAAATCCGACTCGATTTGATCCGCCCGAAAAGATGGCGAATCAACGGATTGCTCCCGGGCCTAACGTAACAGAGATGGCAAAACGATCGATCGAAAAAGTCGTGGTCTTGGGCGCGGGCACCATGGGCGCGCGCATCGCCGCGCACATCGCCAATGCCGGGGTGTCTTGCGCGCTCCTGGACATCGCGCCGGCGGACCTTACGCCCGAAGAGCAGAAGCGCGGGCTGACCCTCGCAAGCCCTGAAGTTCGCAACCGCATTGTCCGGGCGGGCCTTGGCGCAGCCGTGAAGGCCAGGCCGGCCGCATTTTTCACGCGCAGCCTCGAGAATCGCATCGTTACCGGCAACCTCGAAGACGACTTGAAACTTTGCGCCGACGCGGACTGGATTATCGAAGTCGTCGCCGAAAATCTCCAAATCAAGCGCGCGCTGCTCGCGCGCGTCGCGCAAATCCGCAAGCCCGGCACGATCGTCACCACCAATACCTCCGGCCTGCCCGTGCGCAGCATCGCGGAAGGCATGCCCGAAGAATGGCAGCAGCACTGGGCGGGGACGCATTTCTTTAATCCGCCGCGCTATCTAAAGCTCGTTGAGATTATTCCGGGAACGGCGACGCGCCCCGAGGTGATCGAAACGCTCGCCGATTTCTGCGACCACAAACTGGGCAAGGGCGTCGTGGTCGCCAAGGATACGCCGAATTTCATCGGCAACCGCATCGGCACTTTCTCCATGCTGAATGCCATCCGCCTGATGAACGAACTCGGCATGACCTTTGAGGAAGTAGACGCCTGCACGGGTCCCGCTCTGGGATGGCCGAGGTCGGCGACGTTTCGCCTCGCCGATATCGTCGGCATCGATGTTCTTCTCCACGTGATTCGCAACATCCACGAAAATATTCCCAACGACGAATCGCGCGAAATCTACCGCGTGCCGCCGCTCCTCGAGGAGATGGCCCGCCGCGGCTGGATCGGCGACAAAACAGGCAGCGGCTTTTACAAGCGCGTGAAAAAGTCTGGCGGCGAATCCGAGATGCTCACGCTCGATCCCGGGAAAATGGAGTACCGCCCGCAGCAGAAGGCGCGCTTCGCTTCCATCGAAGCGGGAAAGGCCATCGAGGACACGCGCGCGCGGCTGCGCATGCTGGCCGGCCCCCCGCTCGAAGGAAAGGAAGGCGACAAGGCGCAGAAATTCATCTGGGGAGTGATCTCCGGCATGTGCCTCTACGCCGCGCGCCGCGTGCCCGAAATTGCGGACTCGATCGTGGATGTGGACCGCGCCATGCGCTGGGGATTTGTCTGGGAACTCGGGCCGTTCGAGGCCTGGGACGCCATCGGCGTCCAGCCCCTGGCCAGGCAGCTGGAAAAAGAGGGCAACGCGCCGCCGCCGCTCGTCACGGAACTTCTTTCTTCAGGGAAAAAATCGTTTTATCAATCGGCGCAGGGCGCGACGTCCTATTTCGATCTTGCAGGCAAGTCATACAAACCCGCGCCGCAGCCCGAGGGAATTATTCTTTTGAAATCGCTCAAGGAGCGCTCCAGGGAAATCGAGAAAAATTCCGGCGCGAGCCTGATCGATCTTGGCGACGGCGTGGTGTGCTGCGAATTTCACTCCAAGATGAATGCCATCGGCGGTGACTTGCTGGCAATGATCCTCAAGGGCCTCACCCGCCTGCGCGCCGAATTCGACGCCATGGTCATCGCCAATCAGGGCGAGAATTTTTCCGCCGGCGCAAACCTGATGCTCATCCTGATGACCGCGCAGGAGCAGGAGTGGGACGACCTGCACCTCGCCGTGCGGCAGTTCCAAAACACCACGCTGGCCATCAAGCACTCGCCGAAGCCGGTAGTCGTTGCGCCGCAGGGCCTCGCGCTGGGCGGGGGCTGCGAAGTCGTGCTGCACGGCACGCGCATTCACGCCGCGGCGGAAGCCTACATCGGCCTCGTGGAAACGGGCGTCGGCCTGATCCCCGCAGGCGGCGGCACCAAGGAAATGATCCTGCGCGCCAACGAACGCGCCGAAGGCGAAGAGGACATCGACCTCTTCCACGCGCTCAAGCCCGTGTTTGAAAACATCGCCATGGCCAAGGTTTCGACGAGCGGCGAAGAAGCGCGCGAGCTCGGCTACCTGCGCCGCGCCGACCTCGTGGCCATGAATCTCGACCGCCTGATTGCCGACGCCAAGCAAACCGCGCTCGGTTTGGTCCGCGGCGAATGGCGGCAAACCGCGCCCGCGCCCGGTGAGCCGTCGATCCGCGTCCTCGGCGAAGAATTCAGCGCCGCCGCGAAACTCGCCGTGCACATGATGTTGCGCGGCGAATATATATCGGAATACGATGCATTGGTCGCGCGCAAACTCGGCCACATCCTGGCCGGCGGCGCGCTCACGTCATCCCAACTCGTCAGCGAACAGTACCTCCTCGACCTGGAGCGCGAAGCCTTCGTCTCTCTCTGCGGCGAACGCAAAACCCAGGAGCGTATCGCCCACACCCTCAAAACAGGAAAGCCGCTCCGGAATTAACGGAGTGCGCGCTGGATTACTTTTGCCTGCGCGCACCGAAACCGCTGCCCGCCCCATAAGCCGGCGGCCGCTACAAAATCCATTGCCACCGGCAGCGGACGGTTTTGTAAAGGACTCTCCGTCCCGTGTTCTTCGAGACGCAGAGGGCACGGTCCAGTGTCATTCTCACAAATCATCATCGGCGAGGCGTCGGCCGTGGCCGTTTGTTTCGAGCCAGTGGTAGAGGTGGACCTGGTACAAGTAGGAGGCGACGATTTCTTCGCCGAGTTCGTGCGTTTCAACGCACAGGAACGGTACGCGCAGTCCTGCGAGCGCGGCGATCAGTGACTGGGTGATCTGGTTCGGGTTCGCGGGGCTGTGTTCGTAGCGCGATTTCACCTGGCTCAGAGCGGCGGTGATGACCAGCAGGCGGTCGGGAAACGCGCTCATGCGCCGCAGGCGCGCAATGAAGACGGGACGTTCCACGTGGAACGAGCGCACCAGGTCGCTCAGGTCCTTGCGCTCGACGACGCACTTATCTTCGAGCCCGGCAATCGAGTAGTCGCCGATTTCCAGCGGCCTCTTTTCGATCCCGGAAAACCATCCTCCGAAGCGTTCGAACGAAAATGGATTCTGCTCGCGGGTATCGACCACGATCACCGATTTTGGCGTGCGCAGCTGCGTGCCGCCGCGCTCGGCAATGACAGGCACGGCGGGATGAGCCACGGGCAGAGCGGTCATCTGCCATTTGAGCGGCGATGTGATCAGTGTGCGGCGGCGGCGCATGGAATTGAGGTCCGCTAGCATAGCACGCGGGTATCGCCGGAAAGTCCGGGACGCATTTTACGGCTGGGAGGGCGGCAAGAGAATCCCCGCCTCTGAAGAGGCGTGCTACAACAAACAGGATCGGCGCAGGCCGCGCAACGAGCTGTTGTAGCCCGGGTCTTCAGACCCGGGGAATTTCGCATTGATTTGGCACGCGACAACCTGCAGGATGCCTCACAGAAAAACTGCACACGGCCGCCTGGGTTGGGAACAAACGGCTGTATACTCTCCGCAGCCGGAAAGCCAAAAACGTAATTTCTGTTTTTCGTTGCACGTTCGCAAGACTCCTAAAGGAGAAAACCCATGAAATGGAACGGCTGGATCGGTTTCATTTTTGCCGGGATCGTTTTGCAGTGGGTGATTCCGCACTCAACCAAGCCCGTCTTCGGGCAGGTGGCGTCGGCGCAGGCCCCGCACATCGGAGAGGGCGGTTTGCCTCAATTCGAAAAAGACCTTACCTTCCCGAAGGTTCCTTCGAAGTGGAGGATGGGATTCGGGTCCGATGTCGCTGTAGACGCTCAAGATCACATTTGGATTCTTAGCCGCCCGCACAGTCTGGCGCATCCCCGGTCCACGCCGCCTGATCTCGTCTCGATTCCGGCGCCCCCTGTCATGGAATTCGACAACGAAGGCAACTTCATCCAGGCCTGGGGCGGGGAAAGCGGGCCCGGATATCAATGGCCGTCCAACGAGCACAGCATCACCGTGGACTACAAGGGCTTCGTGTGGATCCTGGGGAACGCGGACGGCAAGATGAACAACCCCGCGAGCCTCCCGAACGACAACCAGGTGCTCAAGTTTACGAGGGACGGCAAATTCGTAATGGCAATCGGCCAGAGCGGCCAGACCGGCAGTAATGCCACCGAGGTCCTTAAGGGAGGGACCAGTGTCCGTGTCTATCCCAAGACCAACGAAGTCTTTGTGAGCGACGGGTACGGAAACAGCCGCATTATGGTGTATGACGCGGATACGGGGAAGTTCAAACGCATGTGGGGCGCGTATGGCAACAAGCCGCTCGACAAGGACCAGCGTCCTGCCGTCGAACCTTCCAAGCCGACCGAATTGTGCCCCCTGGTGTGCGGCATATGGTCGACGTACCAGCAATTTGCATTGCCGCACGACATAAAGCTTTCGAACGACGGGCTCGCCTACGTGGCCGATCGGGGGAATAAGCGGGTACAGGTGTTCACGCCCGAGGGGGAATTCGTCGCTGAGCAGTTTGTCGGCGCCGACAGCAAGTTCCCTTTGCAGGCAAGGTCTGTGGCATTCTCCCCCGATCCGGAGCAACGATTTTTGTATGTTTCGGGGTCACCGGACGTCTACGTCTTGAATCGTAGAACTCTCGAGGTTCTTGGGTCATTCAACATCGGTTCGCCGCAAGGGGATCCTCCAGGCCACCTGATCAATGTCGATCATGAAGGCAACGTCTACGCGGTCCAGGCCGAGCTCAGTGGCGCCGACGGACATAGTGGAGGCGCGGGCGCTTACAAGTTCACATTCAAGGGGTATAAGCCGAAGGTTTCCTGTCCTCCATGCGCATCTACGAAGCGAGAGCAGTAATCAGTAGTGCTGTCAAGCTCAGCCGCGAGTTGCTTTTTCCGTCGACCGGGCATCCAATTGAAATAGCCGGCGGCACGGGCACGGGTCACGATGCACTTGTCGCCAGCCACAAATCTTCAGCCAACAGAATCGAGTCACAACATGAGAGAAGCCGTCATCGTCAGTTCAGTCCGCACGCCGGTCGGGAAGGCGTTCAAGGGCACTCTGCGTGCGACGCGGCCGGATGACCTTGCCGCCATCGCCATGCAGGAAGCCATTCGCCGCGTGCCGGGGCTCGATGCCAAGGACATTGAGGACGTGATCCTGGGCTGCGCCATGCCGGAGGGCGAAGCGGGGATGAACGTCGCGCGGATCGCCAGCCAGCGCGCCGGGCTGCCGCCGGAAGTTCCAGCCATGACGATCAACAGGTTTTGCTCCTCGGGCTTGCAGGCAAT
>Ga0209380_10000598_pt1 | contig 25449 bp, 19 predicted proteins | sample HubBroMetageWFT6_FD_188347 | JGI IMG/M metagenome (GOLD analysis project Ga0209380, IMG submission 188347) | Warmed and freeze-thawed soil microbial communities from the Hubbard Brook experimental Forest, New Hampshire - Hubbard Brook CCASE Soil... | ecosystem: Environmental > Terrestrial >... | reverse complement strand
ATTCGAGGGCTTCGGGGTTGGTCATTACGCCCTTGCGGAAGACGGGAAAAGTGAGATTGGGCTTGATGGCGATGCGCGTGTCGGGGCCGATCTCGCGGGCGAAGCCGGTCCACTCGAATGCGGCGCGGAGAGCGGGGAGATAGCCTTGATCGAGACTTTGGATAAAAATGCGCGGCGGATCTGTGCGCTCGATGCGCGGCGATATTCGGGCGGGGGCTGGCGCGATGGATGCGGCGGCATTCATGAGAGGGGCTGCGTGACGGTGTCTTCGCGGCGGCGCGCGACGCTCGGCTTTGCTACGGAAGCGTAGAGGCTCGTGATTTTGCGGTAGAAGGCGTCGAATTCGAATTCGCGAAGAAATTTTTCGCGAGCGTTGCGGCCGAATTCTTCGCAAAGTGAGGGAGATTCGACGAATCGGGCGATGGAATCAGCTAGAAGATCGGGGCGATCTGGCGGGATCAAAAATCCGGTTACGCCGTCATCGATTTGCTCGAGGGTGCCACCGATATTTGTGCCGATGACCGGCTTGCCCATAGCCATCGACTCGATGACGATGCCTCCGAAGGGCTCCGGTAGCGCCGATGGAAGAACGGAAACATCGAGGCTGGCATAGGCAGTGGGCATATCGTGCATCTCGCCGCAAAGAACGACGCGATCTTCGACGCCACATTCGTGAATCAGGGCGCGAAGATTATCGAGATGCGATTCGTTGCCTGGAAATGGCGAGCCTACGAACGCGTAACGCACGTGCGGGTAGCGTTCGCGGAGTATTTGGGCGGCGCGAACGAGGACTTCCTGCCCTTTGCGCTTGAATTTGATTCGGCCCACGACCCCTACGACGAAATGCCCGTTGATTTTGAATCGCTGGCGAAATTCGTTTACCCGCTGCGGATCGGCGGCGGAAAATTCGCTTTGCGGAAATCCGTCGTGAATTACGGCGACTTTGCGGCGCCGGATTTTGGGATGGAATTGCTCGGCGACGGCACTTGAGACGCAGATGATGCGGTCCGAAAAAGCATTCATGTACCACTGGTATTTTTTCCAGAAGGACGGGAACTCGCTGAAAAATTCGCGCACGTGCCAGACGTGCGGAATGTTGGCGAGGCGGGCGGCGAGACCCGGCGTGAGAATGAGCGCGGTATTCGTGTGAATCACGTCGGGGCGGAATTCGCGGATCTGGGTGCTGAGCCAGCGAGTCGATCGCGGGATATTGAGCACGAGTTGCGCCAGGCCGCGCGGGCGGCGAACTGCGGGGCGCGTGACGATTGGAAGCGAGCTATGAATTAACGTGCGAACGTCCTGGGCGCGCAACTGATCGAGCATGGGGCCTTCGTAGGGCAGCACTACCGCCGCTTCGTGGCCGTCGGATTGAAGGCGGGCTACCAGGCGCAAAAGCGATCGGCTGGCGCCGTAGAGATCCGCTCCGCTATGGACGAAGAGAATTCTCATGCTCGAATTTCCCAGGAACTTTCGCGCGAGTTTTCACGCTCGTTAATCGTGGCGCGGAATCGCTGCATGGCCGGGGCGCTCATCCTTCCACCGGGCGCGGATTTGTAGCCGGGGCGCGGAACCGGTGTCGCGGAGTTGGCGCGGGGGCGCTTATGGTGCCGTTCGACCGGGCGTAGTATTCGCCCGCAGTTGCGGCGCTGAGCGAAAGGACGAGCACAAATCCCATGCCGCCGGGGGCGCCGGAATTCGCCAGCATGTTTTCGATCATTAGGCCGAAGAAAATCGCGGGAAGAAACGCAAGGCAGGCTATGCCTGCCAATGATTTCTGTTTTACGGCGAGTATCCAGGTGTCGCGTACCACGAAAAACCAAAGCGCCAGGAACAGAATCAGTCCGACTATCCCCCATTCATAAAATGCGCGCAGGAATTCGTTGTGAAATGCGCGATTGCCGTCGACTTTGTCCGCGAGTTCCGGGTGGGCCATCAGCATCACTGTGGTTCCTGAACTTGTGCCGGTGCCAAAAATCGTTTTGGGTAGAGAGCGGCCTTCGAGTGCATCGAATGCGGCGGTGTAAATCGAGAAGCGGTCGGCGACGGTGCCGATGTCCTCGAGAGCGTCCGTGGACGTCAAATCGTAGGTGAGTAATTCGATCATGCGATTGTTTTTGTCGTACTGGAGGATGATTGTGACGATTAGCGCGATTAGAACGATGCCTGCGGCGACCGTTTTCAATATCGCCATAGCGAGTTTCTTGCTGCGACGGACGACGCGGCCGAAGGCGAAGATGATGATGAAGCAGAGCATTCCGCCGAATGCGTAACGGCTGCCGGACAAAATTACGCCTAGAGCTGCGAGCGACATGCCGATCCAATGGATCCATGTGTAGCGGCGTGCGGCTGCTATGACGGCGCCGGCACCGAGCATGAATGCCGCAAAGGCTTGCGGCGAGCAGAAGGAAGTGAAGCGGGCGGCGTAGGTGGTTTCGTCTTCACGGCCGAAGGGATCGCCCATCGGGTACGTTTGAATCAGAGCTAAAACGAAAGCGGCGATGATGCACAAAGTTACGAGGCGCGCGTCGATCCAACGATTGCGCCAAGCAATGACCAGGACGGCGAAGATTACAAAATAGGAATAGAGATAGCCGTCCATTTTTAGAGCGGAGAGGCGGAACGGCGTCCAGAAAATTGTGATGGCGGACAATGAGAACAGCGTGATCCAGATTGCGCCGATGCGTTTCCACGTGGGTGGCCAGTCGACGTTCCAGCCGAAGCGCAGGAGGAGAATTGTGGGGATGATCACGACTTTGATGCCGTTCTCGATGCCGAGCGAATAGGTGGAATCGAACATCGGACCGGAGAGATCGACGTGCGTGAGGAGAATGTAGGAAAAGAGCGACCAGCGCGGCGGAAGAACGATGGCGAGGATGGCGAGCATCCAGAAGAGGACGCGGAGGTTGGCGAGTGTTGGCGTGTCGATCATGAGCGGGGGCCCGCCTCGAATTCGCGATATAGCGCCGACCAGCGCTCGACGAATGCATCGCCGCTGTAGCACTGCACGTCGCGGCGCGCTTGTTCGCCCCAGGTTCGGCGGTCTTTTTGTGAAATCTCACTGAATGTCTGCAGAGCAGCCTCGATCGACGCGATGCTGCGCTCGACGACGATTCCGTTTTCGCCCTCGCGAATGAATTCCTCGACGCCATTCAGTGGAGCGACGAGCAACGGCAAGCCCGCTGCCGCCGCTTCCAGCGCGGCTAGCGGGAATACTTCGTAGTGCGACGGCAACGCGAAAACATCTGCGGCCCAGAGATACGGACGTACGTCGCTCTGGTATCCGGTGAAATGAATGTTTCCATTCAGGCCGAGACTGTCGGCGCGACGGCGATAGGTTTTCACCAGACTATCGGGTCCGCCGACAACTACTAGGTGTACGTCGGATTTTCCGGCCTTGGAACTGGAGGCGATGGCTTGGAGCAGGAGCGGCAGGCCTTTGCGTTCGTATTGGCCGAGAGCGACGAAAGAAATCAGAATGTCGTCCTCGGAGCAACCGAGTTCACGGCGGGCGCGGCTGCGGTCGAAGCTTTCGGGCGCGGACATTCGCGCAATATCCACCGGATTCGGGAGCACGCGGATTTTGCTTTCGGGGATCGCGTATTCCGCACGAAGCTCGCGCGCCAGCCCTTGCGAGGGCACGACTATCATTTTGGCTTTGCGCAAGACGAACGGTTCGACTCGCGACTGCAGCCAATTCGTGGCGCGATTGAACAGGCCGCGCAAACCTTTGCCGCGCGTCTCGCGGCCGTGCTCGCGCAGATAAACGCGGTGGCAGAAATGCGCGTAGCAGATGTCACCGAACAGCAGATTTCCCTCAACGCCCTGTATGCAATCGAAGTGTTTGCCGCCGCGCAGGCGATACCACGCGTAACAGATGGGGGCTGCGACGTGGAACATCAGAAAAGTCAGAGCGAGCGGGCGGCGAAGTGCGGGAACGCGGACCCAATGAATTCGATCGGGGCGCGGATTATCGAATTCGACGGCGAAGACGGTGAATTCGTGGACATCGCACAACGCTTCGAGAAATCGGCGCTGGCACTTGCCGATCGCGTGACGATCCGTGATGTCCGTGTCGAAAACGGCGATTCGCAATTTCCATCGCTCCTTAAATTCCGGTTGCTGCGCTGGCCGGAAGTTTCACCGCGCTGCAGATGTAGTTGTACGGCCGCGGCCAGGAGATCCAACTCGACGTGGCTTGCTCGAGACGGCAAATGGGAACGAGCGGCAGCGGGATGCGCAGCGCCTGCGTTAGCCACAGCACCGCGCGAGTAGCTGCGAACATGCAAGTCGCTCGATCCACGATCGAGAAATTATTTGCAGCGAGCAACGCTTCGAGATCCGCGGGCAAAAAACTGTCGTGCAGGTGCTCCGGATTGGGATAAGGATCCGGGGGAATTGGAATCGACAAGATTGCGCTACCGCCGTTGCGCAGAATGCGGCGAATCTCGCGGACGGCCTGGCCTGAATCGGGTAAGTGCTCGAGAACTTCGGTGCATAAAATGAGATCTACCGATTCATCTTCGAGTGGAATGGCTTCCGCACCGGCGTTTAGGATGCGGACTCGATCGCTGAGATTTCGTTCGCGGACTCGGCGCTCGGCGATTCTGAGATTTTCCGGAAAGATATCGATGCCGGTGATCTGCCCCGCCACCGGAACGAGCAGGTCGAGAAGATAGTGTCCGCCGCCGCAGCCGATATCCGCGGCTGCGGCGACTCGGGGGTGATTCTGGAGCATGCGGCGCATAACAACTTCTTGCGTGGCCCATCGGACGGTTTGTCCGGTGGTCATGAGCCAGGAGAATGCGGACTTTAGCGCGTCTGGCGCGCGCGAGGCCCAGCCGGCATGGCGCAGAGAAAAATTCTCCTCGAGAGTCTGCGAATGAATGGAGGCCGCCTCTGCGGCTTGTTCGTTTTTCAGGATGTGCCTCGTGCCCACTTTTATTTCTCCGCGACGAAGTAAAGTCGGCTGGAAAACAGGCTCGGCCATGCGCGCCCCAACCAGGCGGCAGGGACGCTTGCGCCGCGCAAGACGGACCGCACGGCGCGCGGCGAGCGATATGCCACCGGAAATTCCTCGAACGAAAATGGCGAGCCGGTCACTCGCACGCGGCGGAAGCCGGCCTGGCGCAGCATCGCGGCCAGCGTGCGCTTCGAGAAAAAGCGGATGTGCGGATCTGACCAGGGCTTCTTGAGCGACGTGGATGGAGAGCCTCCCGGGTTGAAATGGCCGAGGAGCAGTAGAAGCCGATTGGAGAGATGGGTGATGTTTGGCACCGAGCCGGCCAGATGACCGCCGGGGCGCAAAACCCGGCGTTGCTCTTGCACAATCTCGGCGGGCGCGAAGGTATGTTCGAGAACTTCGAAGCAGACGATTAAGTCGAATGCGGCGCCCGGAAAAGGCAATGGCGCTTCGGAATCGAAAACTTGCGCGCGCAAACCTCTTTCGCTTGCCGCGGCGACTGCGGCGCGGGAGACGTCAATGCCCTGGTAAGAGCGGCATCGGGCTGCCAGATGGGCGCCTGCGTGCGCGCCGTCGCCGCAGCCATAATCGAGAGCGTCGCAGGAGGGTCCGATGAAAGGCTGCAGGAGCTTTTCTTCAGACGGCGTGATGGAAATGTTGGTGGGAGACCATGCATCGATTCCGCGCTCCCAGTAGCCCTCGTAATACTCGCGCGGATTTCCGGCGAGACGGTCGGGGCTGACGTCGTTGAGTGAACTCGTCATGCTTCTCCGTGATCCGCGCGCGGAAAGGCGGCCGCGGCGAATGATCCTTCAGCCGAGCCGCGGCGGAGATACCAGCCGAAAATCAACGTCTCTACCGCGAAGGTGATTCCGAAGGCCCAGCAGGCGCCTTGAACGCCGTAGTGCATCGCGAGAGGCAAACCCGTTGCCAGCGCCACTACTGCGCCGGCTAATTGGCAGCGGAATACGATGTTGCTGCGCCCTTCGCCGTATTCGTGGGCCGCCAGGACGTGTGAAAGAAAGAGGAACACGTAGCCGATAACTAGGATTCGCAATTCCGGGCCGAACGAGAGGTATGCGGAAGTCGCGCCATAAAATATTCGCAGAGCCAGGAACGGCACCGCGAGAATCACCGCGTAGTACGGTAGCAGCAGTGCGGCGGCTCTCGACGAATAGCGGAACGTGGCGCGCAAGGGCGATGAATTCGAGTGGCTGCCTTTCGATGCCGCTACTAACGGAACGAGTAAATTGCTGAGGCTGAACAAAATTGGATTCGTGACGCCGAGCACATTCATGAGCGATTGATATGCGCCGACCTCCCCCATGCTTCGCAGTGCGAGGATCCAAATGAAAATTTGAGTGGTGAGGCCGCGGGCAAAATTCGCGAGCATGGTCCAGCGGCCGAGTCGCCAGAAGGCTGGAATCAAGGTTGCTGCGCCCTTGAAGTGCAGCCAACGCAGACGCAATTGGGCGGATTGAATGAGCGCGCCGAGGGCCGAGGTGGCGGCGATTGCGGCGAACGCGGTAACGAGTGAGATTTCGTGGCGCGCGATGAGAATTAGAATTACCGCGGCTTGGCCGATGTAGGCGGCGATGTCGCCCCAGAGCGCGGCGCCGTGACGCAGTGCGGCCATTAGTGCGCGCCGCGTGGTCTCCTGACATTCCCAGCAGACGAGTGCTAGAAACGCCCAAGGTGCCGCGGAAGACCGGTGCAGTGCTATCGCGACGCAGAAAATCACGATTCCCAGCGCGGCGGAAAGAACCAGCGTTAAGGCCAACGATTGGCCGCAGAGGCGCTCGAGAATTTCCTGTGGCTGCGCGGCGCCATGGAGCGATAGGCCGTAAACCACCAGCGCAGCATGAATTCCGTTGAGCGCGATGATTAAGGCGAAGAGCAGCGCGTAGACGCCGTATTCCGCGGGCGCGAGGGCCCGGGCTAGCAGCACGCTGGTGAGGAAATTCCCGGCGGACACGGCGGCTTGATCGCCGATCGACCCCACGCCGGCGTTTCCACTCCATCGCTGTAAGAACTTTTTCATCGTGTGCCGCGTTGCATGCGGTGCGCATTCCTATCTCGTGCGATCGCGCTTCAGCTTCCCGAGCCACGCAGGACTTCCGGGGCTGTGAGCAGCAAAATTTTCAGATCGAGCCAGAAACTCCAGTTTTCGATGTATTCGATATCGAGGCTCATGTTGGTTTCGAAGGATGGATCGGTGCGGGCCATCACTTGCCACAAGCCGGTGACGCCGGGTTTCACATCCAACCGGCGAAGATGATCGAGGCAATATTGCGCGTAGTCGTCGACGGGGTGCGGGCGCGGACCGACCAAACTCATGTCGCCCTTCAGCACATTCCACAATTGCGGCAATTCATCGAGGCTGGATTTGCGCAGAAAACGGCCGACCGGAGTGATGCGTGGATCATCCGTGATTTTGAAGAATGGGCCTTCGCGCTCGTTCAGGTGGCGCAAATTTGATTTGAGCGCGTCGGCGTTTTCGACCATGGTGCGAAATTTGTAGCAGGTGAAATTGACGCCTTTGCGGCCCACACGGCGCGAGCGGTAGAGGATTTTGCCGGGCGAGTCGATCACGATTACAAACGCGAGGATCACCAGCGCCGGGGCGAGCAGAATCAGGCCTAGCGCCGCGGCCGAAACGTCGAAGATGCGCTTGGCGATCAGTCCCACCGCAGGAATGGGCTCGGTATAAATTTCGAGGATTGGAAAATGGCCGACGTGGTCGAGTGAGGCGTTCCAGCCGAGGCCGTCGTAGAGATCGGGCACGACTTTGACGGTCAAATGCTGGCGGCGGGCTTCCGTGGCAACGCGCTTGACGAGTTCGCGCTCGGAGGGAATGGTAATGAAGATGTCGTCTACAAATTCGGCGCGCGCGACACGTGCCAAATCCTCGATCTTTCCAAGCATTTCGGGATCGCCCGTGTGATTCGAGTCGAGGAATCCACGAACGCGGTAGCCGAGATCTTTTTCGCGGTTGAGAACTTCCGCGAGGGCGCGGCCCATTTTGCCTGCGCCGACGATCAGGGTGTTCCGAACCGACTTGCCGTCGGCGATGCGCCGGCGAATGATGTGCCTTTTCCACGCGCGCCAGGCGATGAACGTGGCGAGATTCAGAAATCCTGCGAGCAGGACGACCATGCGCGAAACTGTCTTGACGCCAGAGAGATAAATGAACGCCGTCAGAAGCAAGGTGGCATATCCGACCGCGACGGCGGTGTCGCGCGCTTCGTTTTCGAAGGAGCGATTGCGGACCGCGCGATATAAATTGCCCACCTGGCAAAAGAGCACCGTCAGCGCGATATAGAGCAGCAGGAAGCCGCCGTACTGGCGCATCGACAAGTAGGCGGGAAAGCGAAGCAGCCAAAATTTTGTGACGGGCTCGCCCGGTATGGGAGAAAAACGCAGCCACAAAACCGTGATGGCGTTCGCACAGATGAGCGCGACGTCGATGCCGACATAAATTACGCTCAGCCAGCGCTTGCGATCGGCGCGGGCGCGGCGATTTTCCGAATCGTGCGAGCCGGCGCCGTTCTTCGGCAAAGGCTTCAGCACCGGCGAAATTCTGGGCGCTTCGATGACGATCTCCGGCGCGGGCCGCTGGACGCGTGTCGCGAAGCTCAGCCAATCAATCACGGGTTGAAAAGGATGGGCCATGATTCGCTGCTAGTCCGTCGATCCTTTCTTGGTGTCGCCATTTTCGTGGTGCGAATCGGGCGAAGAATTCTCGGCTTGCCCATTCTTCGATTCCGAATGCGCGCCGTTGCCGCCGGAGGAAGACCCGTTGTGCGACCAGAATCGCCAGCGTGAGCCGTTTTTCCCGTCTTGATGCCGGGCGTTGCGGCGCTTCTCAAATTCTGCGTGAATCGTTCCGAACACTTCCGTGGCGAGTTCTCTGCCGGGATCGCTCGGATCGATGTGGCGCCAACGTTCCTCGCCGATTACCCAGGCGGAGGCGCCCGCGAATGCGAGGATGGTGCACGCGATCAGGATTAGCAGGCGCGGCGGAAAGGATTTCGATTCCGGCGTGCTGGCCGGATCGAGAACTTTTACCGTGGGAATTTCCTTGGCTTCCTGCACCTTGGCCATTTCGTATTCCTGCGTGAGCGTTTCGAAGATGGCTTCCTGAACTTTGGTACGGCGAAAGAGATCGGCGTAGCTCACGCCGAGAACGGGCATGCGCCGGATGGTGGGATACAAGGAGTCATCCGCGTTTGGAGCGCCACTCGCGTTTTCGGTTATTTGGCCGTTGATATCGGGATTGTATTTGCCGCCGAGTTTTTGAATTTGGTGTTGCAGCTCGCCGATGCGGGCTTCTACCGTGCGGACGCGTACGTTGTTGTCGGTATAGATTTGCTTCAGGCCTTCGAGTTCCGACTGGGCCGCGCTCAACTGGCCTTGCAGCGTGCCGGCGGCCTCGAGCATCGCCTTGCCTTCTTCTTTGATATCGAGCGCCACATTCTTGCTGGCGAACTGGCTGAAATCTCTTTCCGCAGCTTCCAAATCCACGTTGACGCCGGCGAGGCGATTTTCGAGGAAGACTCTTTCGCGGTGAGCCGATGACGTGCTCAGATTATTCACGGCATTGTTCAGCGCATTGACATATTCCTCGGCCATGCCCGTCGCGCGCTTTGCATCGCGGTCGGAGACGACGATGGTGATGATTCCGCTTTTGCGATCTTCGGAAACGTCGGTGCGCGAGGCGAGATCTTTGCGCGCGTCTTCCCATTTGCGATCCCAATACACTTTGCGGAGATTGAATTTGTAGATGAGATCGTCCTGAACCGTGCGGCTCTGAATGATGCCTACGAATAGCGCGCCGGAATTTTTTGCGCCCAATGCATCGTTTGCCAACATGCCCAGACCCGGGACGCTCTTGCCGACCAAAGAAGCGATCGCGGCGAGACCGCTCCCGCCCTTTTCATCGGGCGGCATCAATCGCGTCGTCGATTCATAGCGATTCGGGATCAGAAACGAAAGCAGCAACACGACGACGGCCGTGCGAACAACCACGCGCATCAAAAACCGGCGATTCTCCCAGAGCAGACGGTAATTCGCGATGCGGCGCTCGCGGGCGTGCGGCTCCTCCCGCTCGGTATCGCTATCGATCTCGAATGGCGGGAGCGCGCCGCGGCCTCGCAGCTCGGCGTCCACGTCCCGGTGATACGTTCGACTCTTCAACCCTTCTCCTATGGCCTATTGCGCTGGGGCCGCGGCTTGGCGCTGGCGGCTGTGGCGCCACGATGGCGCGAATCCGATTGCGATGGACGCGGTCACGTTATTGACCGGTCCCGGAAACAGAACCTGAAAATGCGAAATGTGCTCGTACTGGAGCAGGCTGCTGACGAAGAATCCGGAATTGAGATAAACGTCGTGGGTGACGCGGTAGTCCTGCCATGCAGCGCCGCCGGGCAGGTAATTCTTGTAAACGCGGCTATCTTTCGCAGTGATTTGCAGCGAATGGCGCGGTGAAAACCAATAGGTGCTCCAGAATTGAAAGGAATTTCCCATGCGGCCGACGGTGTTGCCCATCAGATCGCCGTTGTTCAGATAGCCGTCGCGATAATTTTCATTCCAATAGTTCTCTTGGCCATTTTTGTGCTGCGTGCCCGGCGATTCGGAATTCGTCCATTCGAAGTCCAAGTCCATCTTCGGAATGCCGGGCAAGCGCGTGATGTAAATCCCCGGCCGCAGGATCGGCTTGGTCAGGTTTTGCAGCGGAATGGAATCGTCGTCGTCTTCCAGCTCGCCATAGAAAACGAGATAGTCGTGAACGTGCGGAATGTGCCAGGTCCAATCAATCGAAGTGCGCGAATCGCCCGGGACGGAATTGGTGATGTCCACCTGTCCAAAATAGGCATCGAGGATTTCGCGCGTGTTGAGCGGACGGCCAATTCCGCCAAGAATTGTCGTGCGGCCGTAGGACCATTCAAAATCTTTGAACGGCTTGAAACTGATTTTCTGGCCGAAGATCCACGGCCGCGGCGGAAAAGAAATGTCCTTCAGCCTTCCGACGAATGTATCCATGCGCACCGGCCCGAGAAAGTGCAGAAATCCGGGCAAATTGATGGGCTGGACGGGAGAAAATCGCAGCATGTCCATGGGGACGGCGTTATCGCTCAACAGGGCGGAGCCCCCAGGACCGGGCCCCCAATTCAAGCTCTGCTTTCCGAACGAAATTTGGAAATTCCCGAGATTTATTCCCACGTAGGCATCGAGCAGCGAGACTTGATTGATGGCGGGCGAAGTCGCGCCCGGCTGCAGCGGCAAAATATCCCGCTCGGAAATAATTTCGCGGGCGGAAAGCGGCACGGGCGGAGCGGAAGGCGAATTTTGAATTTCGGGATTGATGTAAATGAATAGCGGACCGACGGTGGCACGAAACGCAGCGCCGGTTATGTAGTTGGTGCCACGGCGAAATGGGCGTCCGAAGTCATAGCCGAAAGTCTGGCCAAAGTGAAATCCGTCGGTAAGCACCGGGCCGCTGGCTGAGACGACGCGAGTGTAGACTTCATCCACTTCGAATGGGCTTGGCCGGCCACCCGCCATCACGCGAATCTCATCGCTGAATTCAGTTTCGAGCGCGATGAGAAATTCCATGGCCTGATCGTGAACGCGCGGATTGTCGTTCACCGTGGACATCAGGCTCTCGCGCGCTTCTTCAGTTAGGCGGGCGCACTCGGTGCGCGTCCATGGCTTGAGGCCCTCGTAAGCGCTCGAGATGTACCCGAGTGACGCCAGCCGGTCGAAGACCGGATAAGTCCAACTATCCAGCGGCACCGAAGTTGTGCCGCGATCCTGCGGGCGCGGATTTTCGCTGAAGCGCATGCCGAAAATCCCGTCCCACGCGCCGCCGCCATTTTCCGGATCGTGATGCGCGCGATACACCTGCTGGCTGATCATCCAGCCCGAAAATGAACCGACCAAAACATCGGAGGGAAAATGCTGGCGGGCCGTCACGCGGGAAAGGCTCACCGCTGTCGCCAATCCATAGGCAAGAAATTTCGTGAGCCGCCCCGGATACTCATGGGCGACGATCCCCGCGATCGACCACGCCGCCGCCGCGTGAAACGAAGGGAATGAACCGCCGCCTCCCTGAAAAAAATTACCTTCCCCCGAACCCTGATTCGGTGCGCCGCGACTCACCGCGTATTTCACTCCTTCGACGAAAATGGTGCTGTCGAGCACCGCTTCACCGCTCAGGATTCCGGTCTCTTTCAAGTGATCGTCGTTGTGCCAGGTGCCCAATAAATAGCTTCCGCCGGCGACGGCCGCGAAGGCGCCGAGGCCATAATTTGAAAAAGAATTGCTGCGCGTCACGAAAGATCCGCTTTTTGGCAGAGCACTCATCGTCGATCGATCCGTGGCGAATAATCCGATGGTCACTCCCGCCAAGGGCACGAGCCACGTGGCGTCCTCCACGCGGATGCGGCTCGGACTGGTCCAAATCGCCTTCTGATCGAGGATCACGTGCTCGAACAGCGGCTTTCCCAAACTATTATCGTGAGCGGCGTCGCGGGACGGTGGATCGTTTCCCGGATCCGCATTCGTGAATGACGACGTCGATTCAGTTTTCCTATCGGCCCGCGCCGCCGCGACACTCGCCGCGGAATCGGGCGGCGACGACGCATCTTGCCCCCGAGCGACACCTGCGAAACTGCTGCCGATAAACACGAATGCCCCCATGATCGAAATCATCCGCGTCATCCGCGGCCTCACACTCCCGTGGCCAGGAGAGCTGCATAAGCGAGCGATACTCCGATTTGCGCGGACTGCAAAATGACGGGCCAGTTCTTGCCGCCGCCAAGCGCCTTCTCGGGAACGACGATCATGTCGCCCGGCTGCAACACCGAATCCATCGAACGCCCGGACCACCAACCCGAACCTTGCTGCGATCCGGCCACCGTGCCGTCTGCACGAATCACAAACGCCTTGCCCTTGGCGGCGAGTTGCGTCGGCCCGCCGGCTTGCGCGAGATACCAATTCGCGCTCTTGCCCGGACGATAGGAAATCGCCGTCGGGTTATACACTTGCCCCGTTATCAGCACGGTCTGCGGCTTCTTGGGCAGCGTCAGCCGGTCGCCGGCGCGCACTTCGATGTCGTTCGAAGTGTTCTCCCAGCGGCGAAGATCCGCGGAAATATGAATCGTCACGCGTCCTACGGGCGGATTGTTCGCGAGACTCTCGAGTTCCGTCTGCCACTGTTGATAGGCTGCCTCGTTCGAGGCCTTTTGATGCGGATCGTTGGGAACCTCGGTTCTGAGTTCCGCCTGTGCGTCGCGTACGCGCAGCACTAGCCCGGCGCGTTCCTTCTCTTGCATCTCGCGAACTTCCGTGCGCTCGAGAACCGCGCCGTACGGATACGCTTGAGAAGTAAATCCGCCGGCGCGCTGGATCACCGAACTCAACTTCTCGCCGGGCTTGATGCCGTATTTGCCGGGATGCATCACTTCGCCGCGCAGACTGATCGATGCGCCCAGATCGCCCCATCCGGGCATTTCGCGAATGGTCAGCACGTCGCCATTGCGGAGCGTGGCGGCGTTCGCGGTAGTTGAGCCGGTGTCTGTGCCACCGTTTGTGGGCTTCATTGCGCTGGCGAGTTCGATCTGTTCGTGCTCGCCCATGGGATGTAGCTCGTCGGCGGCGAGAAAGTGCGTCAGGTCGGCGGTTTCCGGATCGGCGCTGCGCTTCAGTCCGCCCGCGATGCGGATGAGATCGGCGGCGGTCATGTTCGAAGTGAGCGGATAGCGGCCCGGATTTGCGACTTGGCCTTGCGCGTAGACCGTCGGCGGATCGACCTGTCCCAGGCTCTTGTGAATGAGGACGCGGTCGCGTGATTCGAGCACGATGTTGTTTTCTGGATTTCCGGCGAGAGCGTCGCGAAGATCAACGCTGAATATTTTCATTTTTCCGTCGGGCAGATAGCGGTAAACCTGCGCATCCGTGGTGGAGGCGTCGGGACTAAGTCCGCCCGCGAGCTGAACGGCATCGACCAGATGAATTTTTCCCGAGGTGCGGTACGGGCCAGGCTTTCGCACTTGCCCGAGGACCGAGACCGTCGGCGGATTTTCGAAGTCGTAGCGGCCGAAGATTTGTATCGTATCGAGCGGCTTGAGCTCCGGCGCGGAAGCTGGATTTGCAAACGCGGTGGCGAGATCGAAGCTCTCGACGGTGGGCCGATAGTCCGGGGGATTCAGGCGGATAATTTCAGCGTATTGCATGGCCGGCTCGGGCATCAGGTCCGAATACCCCGCCAGCAAATCGCTGAGCTTCATGCCATCGCGATACGAATAGCGGCCGGGCCGCAGAACGTGGCCCTCCAGATAAATGGCATCCTGGTTGTAAGGCGCGATGGGGAACAGGCGGACTTTGTCGCCGTCTTGTATCGGAAACGCAGCTAGTTGCTTCATCGCCGCGCCCGGATCGTTTTGCGAAACTTCGACGGTCACCATCGTGCGCTTTTCGTGCGCCACCAGCCGCTGCACTTCAATATGCTGCAGCGCTGCCGAAGGCAGCATGCCGCCCGCAAGTTCCAGCGTATCGCTGAGCGATTTCTCGCCGTGCAATTCGTAAATCGCCGGCCTCCGCACCAATCCTTCCACCGTGACTTCGGGGCCGAGCGGCGGAACCAGAACCGTGTCGCCATTCTCGAGGCGCTGAATGCCGGTGCGCACGCCATGGAGCAGCAGGTCGTATACGTCGACATCCTGCACAAGCTCGGAATTGCGATAGTGGCGTACGATTCGGAGTGAACCGCGCGAAGTCGGGCCGCCCGCCGCGAAAAGCGCATTCAATGGCGTCGAAAGCGAGCTGATGTCATACGCGCCGGGATGTTGGACGTCGCCAACCACGTATACGCGAATCGTGCGCAGTCTCGCGAGCGAGACATCGGCAGACACATCACGAAATTGCGTTCGGAGTAATTGCTGCACGGACTGCTGCACATCGCCGAGCGATTTGCCGCTGACCAGCACCGGTCCGGCCTCGGGCAGATTCACGCGGCCTTCGCGGTCGACCGTGCGATAGACGCGCTGCGAAACGCCGCCCCATACATCGATGGCCAGCGAGTCGCCCGGTCCCAGCACGTAATCCGGACCGACAGGAAAATCCATCGGAATCATCTGCGCGTCGCGCGTGCCGTTTTCGAAGACTTCGATTCCGAAACGCTTGGGCTCCTGCGACCATGGCGCCGCTTGCATGTACATGTCGTAAAGCGATGGAACATTCAGGTAAGGGTTGTTGCCGCGCACGAGCGCCGAGCGATCGAGGTCTTCGCCGCGATCCCCGCCGTTGCCCTTCGAAAGCGCACGCAGCGCCGCTTCCGCTGAATTCGAGTTCTGAGCATTCGCGCCATTGGCGTCCGCCGCGGACGCGAAATCAGACGGCAATTGCGCGCCCATCATGCTCGGCGGCGCGAGTTGACTGGCGGAAAAGAGATCCGTCGACGGAAAACTCCCGCTGGTCTGGCCGGGTAGACCGCCCGCGGAATTAGCTTGGCCCAGCGCGCCGAGCGACGAGAGCGAATCGCCTGACGCGATCGGCATTTGCGAAAGCAAATCGGACTGCGACGCTCCGGTCTGATAAATCTGCGGCGATTGCGGCCGAGTCGGCGACGGTGAGGGATTGGGAGTCGGATTAAAAGGCGTATTGGCCGGCAAATTCGGTGGCTGGATCGAGGCACCGCCGCCGGATCCAAGATCGGGCCGCGCGGCGGGCGAGCCCGGACGCGATGTGCAGTTCGCGCTCTGCTGCGGCGAACAAGTCTGCTGATACCCGGCGGCCTGCTCGCCTTGGCGTTGCTGCTCCTGCTCCATGGCGATATACTTCGCGCGCTCTTGAGACACGAGGTCCTGTTCTCTGCCTTCTTGCGAGAGCGGGTTCACCTGCGGCGTCAAGTAGCCGTAGCGCTGCACGAGCCGCGTGGCCACCGAGCGGAACTCCACATCACTTCGCAGCCGCTCGAAAATTGCCACGTCCGTGAGATCGGAATCCGTAACCACTTGCCCTTGCTCGGTGGCGCGCTTGGCAATCCATGACTTCAATTCCACAAGCAGGCCCGCATCCTTGTGCAATATGGCTTCGAGTTCCGCGGCCGATGCGGCTACGTGTTTCAAATTCTCACGAGCCAACTCCGAAGCGTTCTCGGGGATTTCATTGGAGTTCGAATTTCGTGAGCTCTGCGCAAAGAGAGGCAGAGCTCCCACTCCAAACAGGAACATGGCGAGCGCAAATTTCAGCGCCCCGCCCTGACGCAGCGCACGAGCCCTTTTCTGTATTTGGCTTCTCATTTTCGGCACTATGCCCTGGGCATCTCCGGTTTGCCTCGTAAGGCGCGCAGTACGCCCTCTTCCGAAGTCTCGATGCGATCTGAATGAATATTGAGAGAAGTCCAGCAGAAAAGCGTGCTGGCGCGGTCCGACGCGATGGCGATGATCCGCATTTGCGGATGCCGTTCGAGGATCGAGTAGCAAACATCCGGAAGTTTGTCGCCGCCGCGCAGCGCGACGATCACAAAATCCGGGTGCGTGTCCTCGACGGCTTTCGCCATTTCCTGCTCGTCATTCACTTCTCCAACGATTTCGATGTCGGGTTGATCGGAAATCGTGGCGAGAACGATATCCCGCATTAAACGGGGCCGGTTCGCCACCAGGACACGTATAGGATTCAGTGCGACACTCATGGTTCATGGAGTGTCGGTGAATTCGCATTTCCACGTAAGGTTCAATTCAGTACTCAGCAAAACCGCAACCTCGAGTATTGCTACGGAGTGGATTTTTGATTTTTTCGGAGAGTACTTACGTATCGCTTGGTACGTTTTTAGTACTCAAGAGAATCCCGTAAGGTGATGGGGAAATACAGTACGCCGCCACAAAACACCTTTCGCGCGATGCACACTGCGAAAGCGGGCCGATCGATTTTTTCTAGAGATTAAGTCCAGCAGTGCGGCAGACTTCCACTGCGGCGAGGCGATCCTGTACGCCCGTCTTGCGGAGAATTCTATGAACGTAGTTCTTCACCGTTTGCTCGGAGAGGTTCAACTTTTCTGCAATTTCTTTGTTGGTAAGTCCGCGGGCAAGCAAGGGAATCAGCAGTTGCTCGCGGCGAGTGAGATTCATCAGTTCCCTCATCCGCGCGGTCGGAAGTCCATCGCTCTGGCGCGCCACGAACTCGATCAAGTAGTGGCACAAACGCGGCGGGCAGGACGCTTCACCGCGCGCGGCCGTCCGCACCGCGGCGGTCACATCCATTGCCGACGCTTCCTTGAGAACGTACCCGGTGACGCCGAGCTGCACGGCGCGAAGAAATGTCTCTTCGTTCTCTTCCATGCAGACCACGACAAGATTCAAATTCGGGCACGTTCTGCGAAGCTCGCGAACTTTCTCAGCTTCCTCGAGAAGCGCATTGATCGAATCGATCAGCACGACGTCCACGCCTGAATCGCAGATTTCCTGCAGCGTCGCGGACGTCAGCGCATCGCCAGTCAAGATCGAAATATCGTTCTGCTTTTTGAAAATCCTGGCGAGCGACTCCCGCAGCAGTCTGTTGCGCGAGATGATGTAAACGTTAATCGTGTCGCCGATCGTCATTTCACCCTGCAAAAGCCTTTGAACTCTTTCGCTTACAGCATCACCATCTGTTTGACGCCAATGGCCGCCGACGGTTTCCTCCCCAGTGCAGCGGGGGAGAACTCCGCCTTGGAAAACCAAATTCTGTACCGCAAATACTCGAACCGTTGCTGGGAATTTCTCACCGCAGGCCGGGGCCAACGAGGCGGTGGTCATCGCGAACAATCTTGCCGGTCATCTGAAGGGCGGGACCCCCATCCCGTTGGATCATGCGATCCAATGCCCTTTCGCGCCGACGTGAGAATCGATGCCAGAGTTGGGAAGACAGTTGCCCGATATTTTCTCCTCCGAGGCTGACAGTATGACTGGAACATCGAGATAACGCTAGTCTAAACATGCACTTCGCTTATCTGACGCGGCGATAACTTCTCGATGTGCACGTTTAATGACCAGCAATATTACGTAGGGGAAACAGTGTATTCAATACGGGTAAAACCATGTACGCCGGACCCGCTCGGAAGTGTTGCGACCCCTGCTCGCAACGTGCGTGAAATCTTCGAGCCTGAGTAAGGGAGTCCACGGCGCCGGCTACACTTCTCTCCCGATAGCGCCTGTCGTGATCGGCAAGAGAAAATTGGGTCGAAACAATGAGCGGCAGTTTTGCGGCATGTATTGAGAGGAGAAATTATGCTTCCCCAAACATTATTTGGACGTATCGACTTGATCGTCGCGGGGATCGTCGCGGCGGGATTGTTCATCGCGTTTCTCATCGAAATTCCGGATATCGCGCGCTACCTCAAAATTAAATCGATGTGAGAGTCGAGCTGGAGTATTTCGAGCTGAAGCCACTCGCGTGCAAGAACCTATTCAGTGCGAAATGGAAATTCGCGACGGCGAATATTTTTGCAAATTCCACGATGTGCGCCTGATCGAGCCGGAGCCTTCCGCTACCGCTGCACGACGCCTTCCTCACATGCATCCGTTCGTATGCCCGGTCTCTAAAATGGAATTGGAGACATTCCCGAATTTCAGTGGTTAGTGTGTGGCGCGTATCGGTGGCGGATCGCGGTGAACCACTTCCGCGGGCCGCGAACGTTGCATTCTCGATCGTCTAGCTTGCGAAGTAGCCGCGCGGATTGCGTTTTTTCCAGTCCCAGGCGGAGCCGATTATCGATGCCAAGTCCGACATTTTCGGAGTCCAGCCCAGCACCCGTCGCGCCTTGGCCGGATCTGCCACGAGTCTTGCGGGATCTCCCGGGCGGCGCGCTTCTTTTCGAATCCGTATTTCGCTGCCAGTGACGCGGCGCGCCGTTTCGATTACTTCAAGGACCGAGTAGCCGTCGCCAGTTCCAAGATTCATGAATTCCGAGCTGCCGCCCTTGCGTAAATGCTCGAGCGCGCGGATGTGGGCGTCGGCCAAATCGGCCACGTGAACATAGTCGCGAATTGCCGTGCCGTCCGGCGTCGGGTAATCGCCGCCGAACACCGGAACGTCCGGCTTCTCGCCCGCAGCCGCCGCCAGAACGATCGGAATCAGATGCGTTTCCGGATCGTGATGCTCGCCGCAACGCTCGGTGGCTCCGGCGGCATTGAAATAGCGGAGCGATGCAAATTTCAATCCATGCGCGGTGTCATACGAATCGAGCACCTGCTCGATGACCAGCTTTGACCAACCGTACGGATTCTTCGGCCATTTCCGGCACTCTTCGTCGATCGGGACGCGCTCAGGCTCGCCGTAAGTCGCAGCGGTGGAAGAAAAAACGAAGCGCCGCACGCCCGCGGCGAGCAGCGCTCCGAGAAACGCGATGCCCTGCGAGACGTTATTTTCAAAATACTTTTCCGGCTGTTCCACCGATTCGCCCACGTACGCGAGCGCCGCGAAATGAACGCACGACTCGATTTTGTGCTCCGCGACTATTTTCGCAATCAACGCGCGATCGCCTACCTGGCCCTTATAGAACGGCGTCTCGCGGGTGACCGCCTCGCGATGGCCGCGTCCCAGAGCGTCGAGTACCACCACGCTCTCGCCGGCCGCTTCCAAGCGCTCTACCGTGACGCTTCCGATGTAGCCGGCGCCGCCGGTTACGAGAATTGCCATGCGTGATTCTCCTGATTGAATCGCTGAGCGAACTTAGGCGGGCTCGTCCTCTTTTTTGTCAAGATATTTCACGAAGAGAACTTCATTCTGCGCCTCGTTGTAAACCAGCTCATCCACAAGCTGCCGCGTCATCAATAACCCCAGCCCACCGGGCCGAAGTCCCATTTCTTCGCGCTCGCGAAAATGCGCGGCCGGATCTTCTTCGGGATTCGAGACGGCGGCATGCTTCAAATTTTCGAAACGAAAGCCGGGACCGGGATCGGCGATGCGATACATCACCATGCGATCCGTGCGCACGCAGGAAATTCGGACTTTGCGATTGGGATCGAGCTTGCCGCCCCATTCCACCGCGTTCGAAAGCAGCTCGTGGAATGCGGTTCCGATGGAGCGGCGCGTTTCTTCGGGCAGATCCGTTTTTAGATCGAGCAGGAAGCGCTCCACGCGCTCGGCCACTCCGAGGTCGCACGGGAGCAGCAATTCCACCCAAGTGGGCCGCGCGGAAATCACCTCGATGGGCAATGTCTCCGGTTTCGCCGCGATGGCTTGTTGCACCGTATCGATCAACGCGTCCGGATCGATCGGCTTCTTCATATAGCGGAAAGCCTGCTCGCGAATCGCTTTCAGCACCGTCTCCGGCGTTCCGTCGGTGGTCATGATCACCACTTTCGGCGGCGCGGCTTCCTGCCGGAGCGCTGTCAAAACTTCGATGCCATTCATGTTCGGCATCCAAACATCCAAAAGCACCAGATCGAATTTCCCTTTCTTCAGTTTTTTCAATGCCTCTTTGCCGTCGGAGGCAACCGTCACGGCATAACCGGCGGTCTTCATGATTTCCGAGAGGAAAAGCCGCGTGGTGCGGTCGTCATCGGCGATCAATATTTTGGTCGGCGTTTCGCGGCTCGCGGCTTTGGCGCCCATGCCTGGCTCCTTACTTCCTGCGCTTTTTTTGGCGCGTCCGGCGCGGTTTTTTCCGCTCGGTTTTTTTGACGGACTTTGCATTCTCTGACACCATCCCGCGCAATTGCACCCTCAGTTTGGCATATTCCTGCGCAAACGAATCAAACGCGGCATCCGTTCCGGTAAAATCGCCGCTCCGCCCCATGGCTTCGAGCTTCCGCGCGGTTTCCGCCACGCTCGTCGCGTCGAAAACGCCCACCGAACCCGCCAGCGCATGCGCCAAGGTCGCCAGTTTCTGCGCATCCCGCCGCGCGACTGCTCGCTGAATCTCCGTGAATCTCTTGGCCGAATCCGCGAGAAAAACTCCCACCAGCCGTCGCACGAATTTCTTGTTTCCGCTCAGATAATTCAGCGGCGTCTTGTTCACCGCACTGCCGCCGGGCGCGGGGCCGGTTGCTCGTGCCTTCGCTCCCGGATCAAATACTAAATTTTCAATCGTCTCGTACAACTGATCCACTTGAAACGGTTTCGGAAGGCAAGCATCCATGCCTGCAGCCAGGCAAACTTCGCGCCCGCCCATCGCCGCAACGCCTGTCACGCCGACAATCGGCAGATGTTTGCCCGTCCCGCGTTCTTTTTCGCGGATCGCTTTGGTCGTTTCGGTGCCGTTCAATTCCGGCATCTCCTGATCCATCAGAACCAGGTCGAAATGATCGCGATCCAGAGCCGCAAGCACTTCCCGCCCATTCCCCACCGCCACCAGCGAGTGACCGCGCTTCTCGAGCATGATGGTCATCAATTCCTGATTCACTACGGTATCTTCGGCGAGTAGAACGCGCAATGGACGCCACGTAGTTTCCATCGGCCTGCGAGCCTCATTTTGCTGGACGTGCCCGCCAGACTCTGGCGGCGAAACAGAAAGTCCGTTCCGTTTCAAGTTCGCGTCCCCTTGCCCTGTCGATTTTACCGGAGCCGGCGCGGATTTCGGTTCTTGCTCCGCGCGCGGGATTCGAAACCAGAAACGCGCGCCCCCCGCCGGCCGCTGCTCGCATCCGATTGTTCCGCCCCAGCCTTCGACCGTGATTCTGCAAAAATAAAGTCCCAGCCCCGCTTTTCCGCCCTGCTCCTTGCCTTTGCCGAAAAGTGAAAAAACCGGCGCCTGGCCGCCCGGAAATCCCGGCCCTTCGTCATCCACGTAAGCCAGCACGAACCGATCTTCATCACTCACTCCGAGCGTGACCGTGGAATTCGCCGGGCTGACTCGCAGTGAATTTTCCACCAGGTTCGCAAATATCCGCCGCAATCGCGATTCGTCGCCGGCTACTTTCCAGTCGCGCGAAAGATCAACTCTCGAATCCAGCTCGATGCGCACGCCTTTATCCGCGAACGCGGCCGAATAATCCCTCACCACTTCCGATGCGCTCGCCGCAATATCCGATGGTGCGGAAGTTTTCTGCGGCGAGCCGGGCTGGCCTCCGAGCTCGTCCGAAAAAGCAGCCAAAATCTCGCGGATCATGTTTTCCTGCACCCGCGATTGCTTCAACCCAGTTTCAATCAGCCGGTGAATCGCGCCGGGCTGTGCTTCGAGATTCAGGCACGAAAAGCATCCGCGCATGGCGCTCAATGGCTGCGATAGATCGTGAACGATGCAGTGCAGCAGAATTTCCTTCTTTTGAATTTCGCGCCCGAGCCGGTCGTGCTTCAGCCGTGATTGCCGCGCCGTTTGCAACCATCGCGATTGATCCTGAAATGTTTCCTGCGGATTTCGCAGCAATAAAATGGGCATTCCCAAGAGCCACAGCGCCGAGGCCTCCAGCGCCACTTCGCGTCCGTCCGCTCCTTTCTCAATCCACAGCCCGGAGTTTTTGTGCTCTACCGATTCCGCTTTCCAAAGTTGTTCGGCATCGACGAGGAAGTTTTCGACGAAAGGAAATCGCTCGCCGAGTTGCAGAGTCCCATCGGGCGCGGCCTGCGCGCCGCCAATTTCCGCCAGCCAATCGGGAAAATTGCCGATGGCTCGGAATCGCCCTTCACCGACGCGCGCGAATACGGCAAGCCCCTGGCTTCGCAGCAAGGCCTCGATCAACGCTCCGGTATCCATCGCTTTCGCCGCCATCAGCGCAACATTTTCCCGCCTAGAGTGTGAAATGCCTCTTCCACCGCTTCGCCCGTCTTCGCGCTCGAATGCATCACCGTCCACCCGCGCGCGGTGAGGTTCTGCTCCAGATCGGCGCCCGCTTCCCATTCGTCTTTCAAATCAGCTTTGTTCAGCAGAAAGACGAACGGCATCTTGGCGAAATCCTTGGCCACGCTCTCCTGGATCGTCAACGCATCATTGATCGTGCTTTTCCGCGTCCCGTCGGCCACCAGTAGATATCCAAACATTCCATTCAAATAATCCATGCGCAGCGATTGAAATTCATCCGCGCCATAAATATCCCAAAGCACCATGACCAGATCTTTTTCCTTCACTCGCACCGGCTTCCGATCAATCTTCACGCCGACCGAAGTGTGATACTCATCCGAATAAATGCTCTCGACGAACCGGCGCACCAAGCTCGTCTTTCCCACCGCGGTGGCTCCCAACATGCAAATTTTCTTTTGCAGCATCGGCGCGCGACCGTCACTCGACTCGATTTGGTTTCGCGGGCACAAGCCGCAATGTCACGCTGCGCTCGACACTTTCGTCGCCGGCCGCATCATGATTTCGCACCGGCTCCGAGGTGCCCACGCCATGCGGATTTAGATTTCGCCGCGCGACGCCGGCATCGACAAGCTTACGCGTCACGTATTCCGCCCGTTGCTGGCTCAGCGACATATTCAATCCCTCAGTACCAGAAGTGTCCGTATGCCCAATCACTTCGACCATCAACGGCTGGCTCAACGGCGAAGTCTTCGCGATCAGCGAGTTAATCACTTGCGCCGCGCTCGCGAATTTGCCTTCCTGGTCCGCGTCCACCTGCGCCACTCCAATCGGAAAAGTAAAAACGGTGGACTTCAGCTCCGATGCCAACATCTGCGTTTCGGAAGCCTCGCTGCTTTCCAATCCCGTGGCATCCACTTTCTTCACCCCCGGAACCAGCGCCGCCCGATCTTTCAGTTTATGCACCCAATCGGAAGGAGCCCGCCCCGTCGCAGTCAGCACGCCGTCCTTCACTTTGCACGAAACCTCGCCCGGCGGTACAAGCACCTCGATCGCGCGCTTTTCAACGATTTCGTCATCGAGCGAATAATACGGCTCGAGCTTGAAATCTACGAATTCCGCATCCAGACCTTCGTCGTGGCGCACGACGGCTGGATCCTTTGCCAACGGATCGTGCAACAGGCGAACTAAATGGTGCCCGCCTTCCATTCCAGATGAAGTCACCACGATCCCAGGCTCGCGCTGCAGCGCCACCATAAAGTGATTCCATTTCCGATTGTTGTTAACCGACATCCACAGCGCGACCGCAGCCAAAACCAGCGCAGCCACAGCCACCACCGCCACATAAGGCCTGCGCTTCGTAGCTTCCTTCGGCTCGTAATGCGATTCCAGGCAATTTTCCAGCAGCGGCTCGGCAGCCGCAAACGGCGCCGAATCGCCGTCAAATTCCTCCAGCGCCTGCCCAAAATCCCGGTGAATATCCTCAATTGTTTTTTCCAGCGTCGCGCGGTACGAAGCCGGCGCATGCCCGCGAATCACCGCCGCCAGAATCGCCTGCGGCCCGCTCACCACCCACACTTCCAGCTCGCCGACTTGAATGCTGTCGAGACTATCTTCCTTCGGCGCCTTAAACGAATCGCGCACGTACGATTGAATCGCCGAGAGCATTCCGGAGACGAGGCTCGGGTCCTTCGTCGACACATGTGGCGCCACGCAATGCGCCAGCAGCAGGCTCGTCGCTTTGTGAATCAGAAAAACCTGTTCGACGCGATACACCAGACTATGCAGCAGCACCACTTCCGAAAAAGGCCGGCCGGTGCGCAGGGATTCGAGCCGCCAGCGAATTCCCTGCGCCGAAAGGCTGTGCTCCATCGTTTGATTGAACGATTCGAGCATCGAGCGAATCGATTCGGCGATCGATTTGCGGATCGCCGGCCCCATCACCGGAAATAATGCCGCGGCCAGCACGCTTGGGTCTTTGCGCACCGATTCACGAAGCGCCTCTTCCACCGAAGGCATCAGCGCTTTGTTCAAGTCCGCGCCGCCGCCGTGCTCGCGGCGCAGCTCGATCGATTCCGCCACGACCGCGCTCAGATCCTCCGCACGCGCAGCGCGATCGTCCATGCGGTTGCGCAGGCTTTGGATTTCTTTTTGTTCGGGTGCCAACAGCAGATTGCGGAGATCCTGAAACTTCTGGCGCTTGTCTTCGCGCGTTTCTTCGCGCGTCTCCGCCGCCGAGTCCTCCGGCTGATTCTGTTGTGGCGGACGCTCGGCCATTTTTTCCTTAGAGAGGCTCCCGCTCCGAATTCGGCAATTTCAGCATCAAAGCGTCAAAGCCCAGTCGAGGCAGGAATCTTTCCTATTTATCCGGCAGAGTGAATTCGTTGTTCAAGCGGAGAGCAATTTCATTGAATAAATCAGCCAGCGCCGCGCGATCGGTTTTTTCCGAACGCAAAGTGTGCACTTCGCGGTCGAGCGCCGCCGACAATTCCTTTTTCGCCTTGTCGATTTCGTTCGATAGCCCCTTCGACTGCTCCAAAATCCGCGCCCGCAATTCTCCCTGCGCCTCGGTGATCTGGTCTTCCATCTGCGAAAGTTTCTTCTCCAGCGTTTTGGCAGTCGCGCGCAATTCCGAAGTCAACTCTTTCAACCCTTCGACGCGCTCGTTCTTTTCATTTTTAAGGCGCGCGCTGACGGAGTCCACTTCCTGCTGCGTGAACGCCTCCAGCGCATCGAGGCGCTTCTTCACGTCCTCGCGAATTCCGTCGAG
>Ga0209380_10000596_pt1 | contig 25465 bp, 20 predicted proteins | sample HubBroMetageWFT6_FD_188347 | JGI IMG/M metagenome (GOLD analysis project Ga0209380, IMG submission 188347) | Warmed and freeze-thawed soil microbial communities from the Hubbard Brook experimental Forest, New Hampshire - Hubbard Brook CCASE Soil... | ecosystem: Environmental > Terrestrial >... | reverse complement strand
TGGCCCGCGCTCGGGTGCCCCATGCCGACCGCGAGCGCGGTCAGCGTGCTCTTGCCCGAGCCGTTCGCCCCGATCATCGCCACCCACTCTCCCTCGCCGATGGCCAGGCTCACGTCATCGACCGCGCGGTTGGCGTCGAAATCAACCGTGACGTGATCCCAGTTCAGCACCGGCGTCCCCGAGGGTGACCGGCCCGCGGCAGCGTCGTTCCCGTCCAGGGCGGAACGGGAGCGGGCGCGCGCGCTGGCGGCCTGCGCCAGCGCGGGGATGAGCCAGCCCTCCCTGACCTGGGCGAGCGCCTCGTCGACCGAGAGCGGCAGCGGGCCGGGAAACGCGTCGGGCAGCGCGTGCGCGAGCCGTACCAGATCGGGAACGCCGACCCCGATCCCGGCCCAGCGCGGCTGGTCGGCCCAGGCCTGGCGGGGCGGCTGGTCAAGCACGATCCGGCCGCCGTCCATCAGCACGACGCGGTCGGCCCAGGGCGCCACCTCGTCCACGCGGTGCTCGATGATCACCACGCCGGTGCCCTCGTCCCGGGCGAGCCGGCGCAGCGTGCCGAGCACCTCCTGGGCCCCGACCGGGTCGAGGTCGGACAGCGGCTCGTCGAGCACCAGGATGCGCGGGCGCATGGCCAGTGTGGCCGCGATCGCGGTCCGCTGCTTCTGCCCGCCCGACAGCGTCACCGTCGAGGCCATCCGGTGACCGCCCATGCCGGTGACCTCGAGGCACCAGTTCACCCTGGCGGCGATCTCCGGCTGGGGAAGCGCGAGGTTCTCCGGCCCGAAGGCCACCTCCGACTGCACCGTGTGGTTGATCAGCTGCAGGTTCGGATTCTGAAAGACCATGCCGACCAGCTGGGACGCCTCGTGCGGTCGCAGCCCGGACAGCGGCTGGCCGCGGAAGCTGACCTGACCGCGCAGCTCACCGTGCACGCGCGAGGGGATCAGCCCGGACAGGGCGAGCGCCAGCGTGGACTTGCCGCAGCCCGACAGGCCGGTGATCAGCACCACCTCGCCCGCCGCCACGGCCAGGTCCACGTGGCGCAGCGCCGCCGTCGTCGCGCCCAGGTAGGCGAACGAGATATCCCGCGCGACGAGATCAGGGCTGCTGCTGATCGCTGTTCCTCCTCCGCAGCGCCACGATCCACATGATGATCGAGCCGACCGCAAGCAAGCCGCCGGCGATGAGCACGGTGGCTCCGTCGTTCAGCAGGATGCTCTGGTTGCCGAAGAGCGGGTCCTGGTCACCCTGAGCCCAGTTGTAGTTGGTGAGGTAGTCGACCAGCCCGTAGATCAGGATGATCGCCGAGATGATCGAGAAGGTCCACGCCAGCCGCCTCATGCCAGTTCTCCCTCGGACGGCAGGGGCTCGGCAGCCGTCGCCTGCGCGGCTGCCGAGGCGACTGGTTCGGCGAACGGATCGACTTCGGCCGCGCCCGCGACCTGACGTTTGCCGATGGACGGCACGACCGCCCTCGCCACCCGCAGCGCGAACACGGCGCTGATCGCCGCCTCGACACCGTTGCCGACGGCGTTCGACCAGGTGTCGACCCACATCTGGTACCAGGTGTAGTAGATGGAGTTCAGGTACGGGTCGAACGTCCAGTCGGTGAGGAACGCGTTCGGCCCGCCGCGCAGCACGCCGATGATGAGGCCGTCGACGACCATGGCCGTGAGCGTGGAACCCGGCGCGTAGACCTTGCCGCGCCTGGCCACGATGTACAGGTCGCAGAAGACGCCCTGGGTGAGGCCGTCGGTCCAGTCCAGCGCGCCGTGGCCGCTGCCGAACAGCAGCTGGGCCAGCAGGAAGTTGATGAAGACCATCGCGGTGACGCAGCCGGGTTTGCGCACCAGGGCCACGCCGACCATGAGCAGGAACATGTACGGCAGGTCGTGCAGCTGGAGGAGGTCCGCGCCGGGGATGACATCGACCAGCGGCTTGATGAACTGGTCGCCGATGATGTTGTCGTAGACCTCGAGCAGGACCCCGAGCGCGGCAACGATGAGGATGTCCTGCGTCGTCCAGCGCGCCCAGCGCTTGGAGCGCAGCGCGGCCCAGGTCACGATGAGCAGGCCGATGATGCAGACCGCCCAGACGCCCCAGTAGTAGAAGGCGTTCCAGGCGAACGAGAGCTTGACCGTGGAATTGCCGAGGAGAGCGGTGCCCATTTTGAATTCCTCCGAGACACACGCGAGCAGGGAGTTGTTGGCCGCGGACGACATGGGCACCATGGCCGCGAGTCCCATTCAAATGCGCCTCTGACCTGGGGACAACACTCCGACCGCCAACTTCACGCGATGTTCACCCGGCCGTCCCCCGGCGCGGGACGGGGCCGATCGGGGCTGGCATACTCACTGGTATGGACTCGCAATCTCGCTGGGGAATCACGCTGCCGCTGACCGGCCTGCCGCTGGCCGACCAGCGCGAGCTCGTCACCTCGCTGCCCGACCTCGGCTACACCGATGCCTGGTCGGCCGAGCTGAACGGGATCGACGGGTTCACCCCGCTGACGCTGGCCTCGCAGTGGGCACCCGCGCTCCGGCTCGGCACCGCGATCGTGAGCATCTACACGAGGGCGCCGGTCGCACTGGCCGTGTCCGCCGGCTCGCTCGCGGCCATAGCGCCCGGCCGGTTCGTGATGGGCATCGGCACGTCCTCCAAGGTCGCGGTCGAGCAGTGGAACGGGATCCCGTTCGAGAAGCCCTACCAGCGCTCACGCGACATGCTGCGGTTCCTCAGGGAGGCGCTGGCCGGCGGCAAGGTCAGCCACGTCTACGAGACGTTCTCGGTGGACGGGTTCCGGCTCGACCCGGCGCCCTCGGTCCCGCCTGCCCTGGCCCTCGCGGCGCTGCGCCCCGGCATGGTGCGCCTGGCCGCGGCCGAGGCCGGGATCGCGATCACCAACTGGCTCTCCCCCGCCGACGTGCCGCAGGTCCGCGGCGTCGCCGGGCCGGACTGCGAGCTGGTGGCGCGGATCTTCGTCTGCCCGACCGAGGATGCCGACACGGCCCGCTACATCGGGCGGCGGGCCGTCGCGGCCTACCTGACGGTCCCGGTCTACGCCGCGTTCCACGAGTGGCTGGGCCGCGGCGAGATCATCGCGCCGATGCGCGCGGCCTGGGACGCCGGTGACCGGCGCGGGGCACTGGAAGCGATCCCGGACAAGCTCGTCGATGAACTCGTCATCCACGGCAGCCTCGACCACTGCCGGGAACGGGTCGCCGAGTACCACGCCACCGGCCTCGATACACCGGTCATCGCGATCCTCCCGACCCCCGGACTCGATATCGGCGAGGGCGTGCGCAAGCTCGGGCGGGCCTGACCGCTCGGCTCTCCGACCGCCCCGGCGGCGCCATGCCCAACCTCTCGGCAGCGGTCCGGCTGGCCGCTGCCCGCGGCGGCGCGGCGCAGCTGTGCGTGATCTCGCGCGGCGAGGTCGTGCTCGACGAGTCGATCGGATGCCGGCCCGACTCGCTGTTTTTCCTGTTCTCGGCCGGCAAGCCCCTGGTGGCGCTGCTCGTGCACCAGCTGGCCGAGCGTGGCGACGTGGCGCTCGACGACGCGGTGGCGCGGTACTGGCCCGAGTTCGGGCTGCGCGGCAAGCGGGCGATCACGATCCGGCAGGTGCTGCAGCACCGCAGTGGGCTGCCGACGGCGGGCTCGATGGCCGGCGACGCCCTCGCGATGACCAACTGGGAGCTGTCCGTCCGCCACCTCGAGCGGGCCACACCGTCGCATCCGCCGGGTGCGGTGCCCGCGTATCACGTGATCAGCTACGGGTTCCTGCTCGGGGAGCTGGTGCAGCGGGTGACGGGCACGCCGCTGCGGGACGTGATGGCCGCGCGGCTGCTAGCTCCCCTCGGCCTGCGGGATACGTATCTGGGCCTGCCGCGCGATCAGTGGGGGCGGCACGTGCCGGTCAGCGGTCGCGGGCCGGCCGAGCTCGCGACCCAGCTGATGATCAACCGGCGCTCGACCCGCGCGGCGGTGATCCCGGCCGCGAGCGTGTCCTCGACCGCCCGCGACCTGGCCCGCCTCTACGCGGCGCTGCTGGCCGGCGGCGAGCTAGACGGCGCGCGGGTTTTGCTGCCGCAGACCATCGAGGGGGCGCGGCGCCCGTCCAGCGACGGCGAGGTCGACCGGTACCTGAAGCTGCCGCTGCGCTGGTCGGAAGGCTTCCAGCTCGGCGGCGAGCGCGGCGGCCGCGAGCGGCTCGGCGGCCGGCATAGCCCGATGGGCCAGCGCTCAAGCCCGCTGGCGTTCGGCCACAACGGCAGCTACGTGTGCATCGGCTGGGCGGACCCGGAGCGGTCGCTCGCGGTCGGCTACGTCACCAGCCGCCTGGTGTCCCGCTCGGCCGGAGCGCGGCACATGGCGGAAGTATCCGACGCGATCCTGGCCGCCTTCTAAGGCTCATCCGCTGGACTGTGTGCGTCTAGCGTCGCCCCTCACACCTGCGGAGCCTGCGCCCAGCATGAGCAAAACGGACACAACGCGGCTACGCCGAGGCTCTGGAGGTTGCTGTACTCCTCTGCCGTACCGTCACTGCCTGGCCCTCGCAGACGGTGAAGTTGCTGACGTGGCCTGCGCTCACTCAGGTGACCCGCGCCGCCACCAGGTCTCGAAGGTATAGGCCCGCAGGCCATCGGCACCGCCGGCGAAGTACCGCTGCTGGAGGTCTGCACCGGCCGGCACACCAGCATCACAGCCGCCCGCACGCCACCACGCCCGGGAGGCGACCAGGAGCCCCGAGACCCTCCGGCTCGACCCGGCATGAATAAAACGGACCTCGAAGCACTCGCGCATATCGCCCGCGAACTTGCACATTTTGAGATGTAGGGCAACTCCACGATCACAATAATGTGCATTCTTCACAACATTGGGGCCTGACCGCCCATTACCTAAACAGCCCTCTATTTGACAACCTTTGCCGCCTAACCGCGGCCCGGCAGATCAAGACTGCATATTCTCCGGGCGTTTCCGCGCGTCGGGCAAAGAATAGTGCCCTACGTGGTGTGGACTGCTGCTTGTGCAGTCACCTCGCGACGCGCCCGCCATCGGCTGTCCACTCCGCGAGCCGCCTGACCGACGCAACGCGCGCGCGGCGACGTCTAGCTCACTTGCATCCGGCGGCGCGAGGCCAACGCCGCGGTCAGAATCGTGCCCTGCATGAAGGTCTTCGATGTACGCCAGCGCCAGGCTGCCGGCCAGATAGTCCTCTCCGCCCGATGCAAGCTCCGACGGCTCGGGCACGATGAGCTCAGTTTCACCCTGCCGAGCAGATTCGCCGGGTTCATCTGCGCCGACGCTAGCCCTTTCGCTGCCGCGCTCCTCTGGCCTTCCATGAAACTGGGCGAGAATCTTGTCATCCGGGGCAGCATCTCCACCAGGTTGCACGCTGGAATGACAGAGATGATCCGGATCGTCTCAGGGTGGGACATAGGACTCAAGCCCATTGAGGTGATAGCGGATGAGCTCGTCCCAGACCGGATCACACAGGGCGTCATCGGGGCCTTCTTCTCCGGCGGCGTTGACTCCTTCTATACCTACCTGCGGCATAAGAACGACCAGGACCCCATCACGCACCTGGTGTTGGCAAAAGGCTATGACATAGATCCTCACAATCTTCGACTGTGGGACGCGACTACTCACAGCATCAGGCAGATTGCCAAGCATGAACAGGCAACGCTCATCGAGATTGAAAGCAACGTGCGGTCACTGACGGACCCAATATTGTCATGGACCTATGCCCATGGCGGCTGCCTTGCTGCTGCCGCGATGTGCCTGCGCAGAGGGATCGACCAGATCTATATCGCATCCTCCGCTGACGCAGAACACCAAGCACTCCGAGGCTCCCATCTTGCCATTGATCATCTGTGGAGCACTGAGACTCTCAGTTTTGTTCACGATGGCTGGGAGGTGTCACGAATGAGCAAAATTGACCAGCAAATAGCGCAATCTCCGCTTGCACTGCAACATCTAAGAGTTTGTTATATGAACCAGAATGATTCCTATAACTGCGGTAGGTGCGAGAAGTGCCTGCGTACCATGGTCAGTCTCTATGCCGCTGGTGTCCTTGATAAAGCGGAGACATTTCCCTCCGATATCGACCCCGATCTCCTCGCAGCGGTATCTATAGAAGGTTATGACGACGCAGTATTTCACCGCGAGAACCTTGCTGCACTTCGCGCACGTGGGCTGGCCCCCGACCTGCAGCACGCATTAGGTGCCGCGCTGGCAAGCGCCGCAAGTCGTGGTACCAGACCGAGCGCAATTGCGCCACGAATAAGAAAGCGCATCGACTACTTGGATCATAGTTACGCCCGTGGCACGCTGCGGAAGGTCAAAGCCCATGTTACTGGCCGGAGCTTCTAGTGCGCGTTCTGGTTGACCAGTCTGGATACGATCTGCTGAATCTGGGCGATGTCGCGATGCTTCAAGGGTGCGTGGCGCGGTTGCGTCAGCAATGGCCAGCTGCGGAGATACGGGTCATCACTCATTCGCCTGAGCGGCTTCAGCTGTATTGCCCAGATACCCTTCCCATACCAGCAACGTTTGCAGACCTTCCCGGTCTGAAGATCTTCCCCCGAAAAGCGCGATACGGATCGGAGCAGCTTTGGAAGATTGCGGGGCCGGCGCTATATGGGAGTCATCACCACAGAGACGGGCTAGACCGCGACCGCAAGCGATGCCCGCGAACCGCCATCCAGGCTGTGCGCTGGGCCGACGTTGTAGTGGCAAGCGGCGGTGGCTATCTCACTGACACCTGGTGGTGGCATGCGGCCGGCGTCCTGAGCGTGCTCAGGCTGGCGCAGAGCATGGGGAAGCCGACAGCCATGTTCGGGCAGGGCTTCGGTCCCCTGCGCGGCCGCGCTGTGCGGGAGTTGGCCTGCCGGGTATTGCCAGAACTGGCAGCGCTTGGCCTGCGCGAGGGTGTTACCGGTCTTGAGCTGGCGCTATCCTGCGGCGCGCGGCGTGACGTCATAACGATTACCGGAGATGAAGCGCTCGAGGTCATCCCTGACACCGCACCAGCCACTGCGACCGCTCTCGGGTTTAATATCCGGGCGGCCGACTACTCAGGCATCGGCCGGGAGGCTGCCGCGAGCATCGGCAAGTTCGTTGTCGCCGCAGCTCACGAGCTCGGGGTGCCAATAGTCGGTCTCCCCGTTTCCCGGTACGCGAGGACCTGTGACTTCGCTGCAATTAGCGAGTGTCTCGGCGGCGCGCAAGCGGGCATCGACGTAACATTGCCGGACTTGTCATCGCCAGCTGAGCTGATGTCGGCGTCGGCGAGCTGCCGCGCAGTGATTACGGGCAGCTACCATGCCGCCGTGTACAGCCTGGCACAGGGGGTTCCGGCGGTTTGTCTGAGTAAATCTCGCTACTACGATGCCAAGTTCGCCGGCCTCACTGCGCTCTTCCCGCACACGTGCCGGACGCTTTCACTGACCAAACTCAATGCGGCTAGATCCTTTCGTCAGGCCATTTTGGACGCATGGCAACTTCCGGCAGGACCCCGGGCCGCTGCGCTGGCCGCTGCAGCCCGACAACGCGCTTCGGGCCGGTCAGCCTATAGGGGTTTTCGGCTGAGCATCGACTCGCCGCGCGAGTTGGTCGGCTCATTACCGCGGAGGCAGGCACATTGACGAGGTCACTACTTCTGTCGATACCTAAGCCGCGCACCCAAGGCGCGGAGGGTCTCTGCGCAATGAAGATCATGGAGGTTGAGCTTTGCCAGCCCCTGCCCGCTGTCAGCTTCGATGGCAAGTATCAGCGACTCTGGGTACTTGTGCGGCTGCACAGTGAGCCGATCGGGACTTGTACAGTTGATCTAAGGTCCCGCGAACTGAGCCCCGAGCATTTCGGCAAGATTCTTTGGCGCGAGCTCGGGGACGATATTGCGGACCGGTTCACAGCGGCTGGCCTGCCAATGCCGGGCGGGCTGAGCGACGGCGCGCTCAGCGTGAACCCCGAATCCTGGCCCTTCCTGCAAGCCCGATCACGAGCCCTCGAGGCGCCTCCCGATATCAGCATTGTCATCTGCACCTACAACCGGCCAGACCAGCTGCAAGCCTGTCTGCAGCAGCTCAGGCGGCAGCAGTACTCCGCGTTCGAGGTCATCGTCGTTGACAACTGCCCGAAGACAGACGTAGTTCGGCAACATGTCGCGGCCCTCGGGGACCCGCGGTACCGCTACGTCGTCGAACCGCGCGTCGGGCTGTCCCGGGCTCGCAACCGGGGGGTATCAGCGGCGGCCGGTGACGTCGTGGCCTTCCTGGACGACGACGAAGAGCCAGACGTTTTCTGGCTCGCCGCGCTGGCGAGCGGCTTCGCGCGCGGCAGCGACGTGGGCTGCGTCACAGGCCCGATACTGCCAGCGTGCCTAGACACTGAGGCGCAGGTCCTGTTTCAGGAGCTTGGCGGGCACGTGAAAGATCGCCGTTTCAAACCCGCCGTCTTCTGCCGGAGTGGGCCGCAGAGCCCGTTATACCCGAGGCCCCCGTTCGGTGCCGGGGGAAACATGGCTTTCCGTCGAGACACACTGTTGAGGATCGGTCGTTTCGACACCGCTCTCGGCGCCGGGACTCCGGCCCTAGGGGCCGAGGACACGCTGGCTCTCACCTTGGTCATGCTCGCCGGTCAGAAGATCGCCTACGAGCCGGCCGCATTCGTCCGTCATCATGATTACCGCAGCCTCACCGGCCTGGCGAGGCAGCTGCGCGGATACACGGTTAGCTTGACCGCCTATTACGTCGCCCTCGTATGCCGTCGCCCCTGGGTTCTCGTCACGCTCGTGAGATTGCTACCCGATGCCATTCGCTTCCTGAGAGCCGCACGTTCGCCAGCCAATTCCCCGTTGCTCAGTCTCGTACCGGAACTATCGTCAGCGCGGACTCGTGGGTTGCTCGCCGGGCCCGCTGCCTACCTGAGAGGCAGAGTCAGGAATGTATCTTCCACCGCTCAACAGGCCTGGAGCAGCAGAGGCCGCCCTGGGCAGCCGGGCCAGGACCAAGGCCCATGACGTGCCGGTGCTCATGTATCACAGCATTGCTACCAGCGCCAGACCGCGTTTTGCGCGTTTCGTTGTCAGACCGGCGGAATTCGCCGCTCAGATGGATCTACTGGCCGCCGCCGGGTACAAGCCCATTGCCGCTCGCGATCTTGCTCGCCAGAGTCCGGACGGCGACCTCCCCGCGCGGCCCGTCGTCCTCACTTTCGACGACGCGTTTGCCGACTTTGAAAGCGCGGTTATGCCAATCCTTCAGAAACACGGGTTCCCGGCAACAATCTATGTCCCGACCGGGTATGCGGGACGTACGGCGTCGTGGCTTCGAGACTGCGGTGAGGAAAAGCGGCCCATCCTCTCGTGGCGCGCGCTTCGCGACATTGCGTCGGCGGGAATCGAAGTGGCTTCACATAGCCACACTCATCCGCAGCTTGACCGTATAGGGATTCCACTCGTCATGGACGAGGTGCAGCGCTCTCGCAACATGCTCGAGGACAATCTGGGGATACCGATTGAGGGCTTCGCATACCCATTCGGGTACTGGAACCGGAGCGTCCGCTCGTGCGTGTCGGCTGCAGGATATTCCTACGCCTGTGCTGTGGGCGAGCTGCCGGTGTCAGCGACAGCAGATCCGTTGACACTGCCGCGAGTGACAGTGGTCGGGGGCGCAGGCGTCGACGGATTCGCGCGGTCTCTGACGCGCTGCTCGACTCCGCCCGCCCGGCTGTCTTCTCAGATGAAGCAGCTGGCTTGGCGAGCCATACGGAGGCATATCCACTCCGTGGGCGGCGATGCGCAGCCAATACAAGATCAAAATGAGGCCGCCTGCGACTGGCCGGAGTCTGAGCGCCAAGCATCCCCGCCCGCATCTGAGCAGAGGTCGTCCCGCATCGCAGCACAGGCTGACAACCATCTCCGGGAAGCAGGTACATCACGTCACGCTTCAGACTGGCTCTGACAGTTTGTCGTCACGAGCCGTTTCACAGGTCAGCGCGCTGTGCCTAGCGCCGAAAGCGCTGACCGCCGCCCACGCGCCGCGCTAGGCGGCGCTCCGCCCGTCTGGCGACGGCACAAAGAGATCCTTGGCAACGCGGGCACCCTGATCGCGACCGCCGGCTTCTCAGCTCTTCTGGGGTTCGCATTCTGGACGGTGGCGGCGCGCTTGTTCAGTCAGGCAGCCATCGGCTATGCGGCGGCGACGACGTCCGCAATGACGTTGCTGGGAACGATCGGGATGTTCGGCCTAGGGACCTTCCTGATCGCCGAACTGCCCAAACGGGCCGCGCGCGCTGGCCTCGTAGCTGCCGCGGTCCTCGCGGCAGGGCTCGGGTCGTCGCTCCTGGGGATTCTCTTCGTGCTCGTGGCACGACACCTGAGCGCGAGCCTCGGAAACTCCAGCGGCACGCCGGCCGCCGCGCTGATTTTGATCTCAGGCGTGGTACTGACCGCCGCCACCTTCGTATTTGACCAAGCCTCTATCGCCCTGTTGCGCGGCGGGCTGCAGTTGTCACGAAATCTTATTCTGGCGTCAGCAAAACTTCTGGTGCTGCCCGTAACTGCGTACTTTCTGCACGACCAGTTCGGCGATGGTATAGCGCTGGCCTGGGTCGCGGGGACGGCGATATCAGTAGTCCTCGTTGCAGTATGGCTTCGGTCGAAGGGCACAGCCGTCTTCGCTCAGCCAGACTGGGGCGTGTTACGTGGCATGCGCAGAACAGTCCTTGCATACAACTGGCTTGGCCTGGCCCTCGCGACACCTATGCTGCTGACTCCAATCCTAATAACCGTGGTTGTCTCGCCAGCCGCTAATGGCGCGTTCTACGTGGCCTGGGTGATGGTAACCATGCTTTTTCTAATCCCGACGCACCTGTCCACTGTGCTGTTTGCCGTAGCGTCTGGTAATCCCCAGGTGCTGGCGGCGAAGCTCCGGTTCACACTCGCAGTCTCGCTGCTGGTAGGCCTTCTCGGGATGGCATTCCTGGGTCTCGGCGCGCATTTGGTGCTGAGTATCTTTGGCCCTGCCTACGCTCGCGAGGCTGCGCTACCACTCTCATTGCTCGTGATCGCCTACATTCCGACGATTCCGCGCACACATTACGTCGCGGTGTCCCGGGCGACCGGCAAGATTTCGCAAGCTGCCACCGCGATGACGCTGGCAGCGATCATGGAGATGGCTGCAGTCGTGCTCGGCGCGAAGTGGAACGGCCTGGTCGGGCTGTCGGTGGCACTCCTTGGCGCGAAGTGTCTGACGGGAGCTGCCCTCACACCCGCCGTGGTTCGGGCAGCACTCACCCGAGGACGCCACCGCCGCGTTCGGCCAACGCCGAGTCCGCCGCAGGGCATTCGCGCTGCTGTTGTCGATGTCAGCCCGCGGTGTTTGGGCGAGGAAAGCCAACGGCGGGTCCAGTCGCTATCTGAGGCAGGTAAGTCGCGACGGCGGCACGGAACGCGGCGATCGAGTCGGGGTGGCCTTCCAGTCGCCAGTTCTGGTGGTAGATCCCGTCATCTTGCGCCTGGTCGTACCATACGAACCCAAGCAAGCCGCCACTGCTGATGCCTGCGAACAGGCCGGGGATTTTAGAGGCCTGACCGGCGACCTGGCCGATGGCCGTTTCGCTGATAAGTAGGGGCTTATCCGTGAGCTGGCGGACCGCGGCGATGCTAGGTCCGAACACTCCGCTGAAATCGTCATCCGAAGAGTAGTAGTAGGCGTCGACGGCAACCCAGGTCACGTAGCTGGCACCCGGCCAGTAGTCGGCGATCGGTCCCTCATACGAGGCGACCGAGTTGATCGTCCACAGCCAGGTGACGTTGTCGGCTCCGGTCTCGCGGAACACATCGACGATGTGCCGCCACGCCCGCACGAACACCGCGGGTTGGGTGAATGGCCATCCCCAGGGGTACCAGGTGCCATTCATTTCGTGACCAAAACTGATGATCACCGGGTAGCCGAAGGCCTTGACTGACTCAGCGTAGGACTTCAGGAAAGCGTCCTGCTGGCCGGCAGCAATGGAGGCGCACGAGGTGCTCGTGGGGTCAAGGTCAATGAGCAGGCTTGCGCCGTGCTGCAGCGCAGTCTGGGCGAAGGAAATGCTGAAAGGCTCGCCCCAGCTGCTGTAGGACATCACGATGTTGGGCTGCCGGCCGACCGTCCGAGCGAACTTCTCGACCCGGGCGTACTGGCCGACCGATGGGTCGCTGCCCTCGTATACACCCAGGTAGCTGAACCCCGTACTCGGCAGTCTCGCCTGCACAACCCTCGGTTCGGGCACCCGTAACGAGGCGCTCGCCCTCGGCGTGCTCCCGACGGCCTGCCGGTGGTAGAACGTCATGCTAGCCAGTGCGATCGCCGCGGCCGCGGCGACGATGCAGACCGTAACGGCGATCGTGACCGTGGACCTTTCGGGTCTGTTCATGGTCTGCTCACTCTCCGGTCCCACAAGGCCCATGCGACTGGGGCCAGATAAACGAGGCCGAACAAGAAGACGACGAGGAACCTGTCACTGCGGAACTGGTAGGTGCGCAGCGCCGCAGCGCCAAACCAGACGATGCCAGTGCCGCAGTTCCAGACGATGAGCGCGGCCCAGAGCCGTCGTACCGGAGACACGCTGGCCCCGGTGGGCTGCCACGCCATGACCTTCCCGCGAAAGTAATCCCAGATCGCCAGCGCGTGCGACCATGAACGAACGATCTCCAATGCCCAGGTCGCTGGACCGAAGTCTGACCTGTGCCATGCCGGGTAGAGCACGAAGCCATTGATGATTGCCGGCGCCAGCAGGAGATAGTCCTTCAAGTCAATGTCCTGCGGGATGAGGACCAGCATCCCGATAGCGAGCAGCGGTACGACGAAGAGCATCAGCGCCGTGAACAGGTAGTACAAGAACCCAGACACGTACGCAGCCCGGGCCCTGGCTGGCATCGGCACCTTCCACAATCGCCGCAGCGGGGTCGTGCTGCCCAGACACCACCGGTACTGCTGGTGGGCGAACGCGTCCAACGACGTTGGCGACGAGCCAGTCGCCAGGTTCACCGGGATGTACTTCACCGACCACCCCAGGCTCATCACGTCCAGCCCGGTGTGCACGTCCTCGGCGTAGGCGATCAACGCCGGCCCTCCCGCAGCCCGGATCGCTGTCCGCCGGTATACGGCGCACGATCCCACACAGACCGCCGCGCCGAAGGAGTCCCGCGATGTCTGCATCGACCGGTAGAACACTTCCTGCATCGGCCCGGCTGCGCGCTCCACCCACGTATGGCGCGAGTCGGAACGGAAGAACTGCGGCGTCTGGACGATTCCCACGCTCGGATCATCGAAGTACGGCAGCGCCTCAGCAAGGAAGTCCCGTCGCGGCGCGAAGTCTGCGTCGAGAACCACGAAGAACTCGCCGCGGGTGCGTTCGAAGGCATACCGCAGATTGCCGGCCTTCTTCATCCAGCCGCGATTCTCGCGGACCGTATATACGAATCCGAAGACACGCGCTAGTTCCCGCGCGCTCGGGTCAGCCTTGTCGTCGAGCACAACGGCAACCGCGTCGCCAGGGTAGGCACGCAGCAGCTCATACACGTATGTCCAGGTGTTATGCAGCAACTCGAGCGGCTCTCCGCAGATCGGCAGGAAGATATCCACATCCGGGTAGTGCCGGGGTCGCCACGCACACACCTTCGCGCAGTGTGCTGCCAGGTCAAAATCCCGGCCGGCGAAGTTCGAGAAGAGCGATACCGTCAAGTAGATGACCGTAAAGGCCGTCCACGGCGCCAGCGCCCACGTCCGGAACCGCACCTCCATGAACGCCTGGCTGACGACGATGGAGCTGTAACCGATCAGCACAACCAGCGTCAGATAGCCGAGGTGCCGATCCACGTAGCACATCTTTTCCGCAGCGGTGGGCGGACTCGGCAGCAATCCGCGATCCGCAGTCACTCCAGGCCGGATCCCCGGCTCCAACGCCGTTCCGGCCCCATAGGCAGCTACCGGGCCCCCGTTTCGCGCCACCGCTACTTCAACCTCCGCTCCTGCACCCAACACCTACCGGCCTAACGCCTGCCTGCCAGGAGCCAGATCGTGAACCAGCCCACCGCGCCATCCGGATCCCGCCATGGCATCCGCGCCGCCAGGCGATATCCGGCGTGCTCAAGGCCCGCCGGGGTGCCCGCCACGGACTCCTGAATCGAACCCGGCGGAATCCCGGTGCCGGTGTCCGTCTCAACCATCCACACCTGGTGGGTCTCGATCATGACGGACACTGCGTCTGGCGCGTACGCGTATGAGGTCACGATGTCCGGCCGGATGCCCTGACGGTAGAGGTAGTAATTGGCCACCATCTGATCGCCGCCCTGCATCATGATCGGACCCTTAGCGGGCAGATAACGCTCCACCGCAGCCATCAGCTGAGTCGAGTTCGGCCAGAAGCCGTACCAGCCACTGGCCTGGTCCACGCCCAGCAGGGCGGTGAAGATCACCGCCGCCAGGCCGACCCGCCAGCCCTTAGCCGCATTCACTACAACGGCCTTCGAGAGCGCGTAGCCAGCGGGCATTGCGCCAAACCAGAGGCCGAACACGACATGCTTGTACAGCGAGACTGTGGTTTGGTCGTACGCCTGGAACGCTGGCGCCAGCAGTACGGCCCCGGCCAGCGCAACACACAGCAGCAGTTTCCGGCCGGCCCGCTCCCGGCAGGCAAGCAACACACCGAGCAGCCCCAGGGCCAGCACCATGGCAACCAGTGGCGCCGCGGTACGCATCACAGCTAGCCAGGAGTCGCCGCCAGAACCACGCTGCGTCGTCGTAGCGCCGATCGCAGTCACCGACACCTCTCCGCCCAGAAGCAACAGGGCCGGCACCCCGATAGCCGCGGCGTAGCTGACGAGCCGGAAACCGCGGGCCACCGCCAGCTTCCAGCCGGTAGGGGCGGTGAGTACCACCAGGACTACGATGATCGGGCTCCAGAGCGCTGTCACCCACTTCGCGGCGTCCGCCAGCACCATCACTGCCGCCGCGAGCAAGATCCAAACCTCACTGGCGCGGCTGTATGCGGCCCGTACCGCCAGCCACGAGGCAAGCGCCATCAGGCAGATCGCCATCGGGTCGTACGTGGCCCACGCGCCTAGGTCTGCTGTCGGGCCAACCGCAACGAACATCGCGGCGCCGATGAGACCCGCCCTGCGGCTGAACAGCCGAGAGGCGGTCGCATACAGCAATGCCGTGGTCCCCAGCATGAACACAAGCGATAGCAGCCGTGCACCGGCCAGCCCGCCTGCGGAATCCGCAAGTGCGCCCAGCGGCGGGTAAATCGCCGGGGCTCCCGAGAGGTAGTACTGAGGTAGCGAGCCGCCATGCAGCCAGTGCTGCCACTCCAGGTGGCCGTACCAGAGGTACTCCGCTTCATCGGCAAACGCCGTATTCGACCACACCAGCCGCAAGGTCAGCGCGGCCTGTACTACCAAGACGGCAAGCAGGCCCAGCCGATAGCTATGCCGCCAGCCGCTACCCCAGAGTTCATCGTCTGCTGCAGGACGCCCGGCGTCCGCCGGATAGGTGAGCACTTCGGCTGGCTGGACCAGTACTGGGACAGTGCTCAGTGAACCGGGCCTAAGAGACTCAGGCAGAGCATCGGTTCCGGAGATTGCCAGTGCTGCCGTGATTTGGGCTGCCGATGGGCCGGGCTGATCGACGCGACCAGCGCCCCCGGGTAGCTGAACGATGGGTTTCAGGCTCTGCGTCCGGTCGGCTGGCTGACGACGCGTGACTCCCGATCTAGCTCTGCTGGTCATGCAAGTATCCACGGGGTTCTCAAAGTCGATAAATTGCGGAGTGCGCCTGCAGGAAAGTCGCCGGCAGATCGCAGTAGCCGTTCGCATATCCGCCTCGGTACTGCTATTCGCACCGACCGGACCAGCCGCCATCCAAGGCAGAACACGAACAGTGAGCCAAGGGCAAGCCCGGCCAGCACATACGCCACCGCCTCCAGCCGACGCGCGACGGCGACTTCTCTGATCACCAACCCCGCGAGGGCAACGGACGCAGCGCCAAGCAAAGTCGTTTGATACCCGGAGACGATCGCAGCCGCCGCGCCCGCCACAGCCGCAGCTGCCAGCGGCGGCAGTAGCACGGCCTGCCGGTGCCGCTTCCGGGCCAGCGGGCAATCCGGGTGCGCATGGATGAAGTTTGCGCAGCCGTAGGCGGACACCTGGTATTCGCGCGCGAGCGCGCGGAAGCTCTGCCGATGATGGTGAGCGCCGTCTAGCCCGGCCGCGTATAAGATTTCATGACCGGTGCTGGCCACGCGCCAGAACCACTCATAGTCCTCGTATCCGTAGCCCCAGTTATCGTCTATCGGGCAATCGTCAAACACACTGCGCGCCATCAGGACGTTTGCAGTAATAGGCGGCTTGCGACAATGCTTGCCAAAGTTGCGCGCGGTCACGCGGTACGACTTCGGCACGCGCGGAGTCTTTGCCGCCAGAGTGTTCCCGTCGACGAACCGGCTCCAGAAGGTGTCGCTGACTGCCCGCATGCCGCCGCAAACAACCCCGCCATGCTGATCGGCCAGGAGCGTCACGCCGCGTGACAGCCAGTCTCGGTCCATATTGATGTCGGAGTCCACCAGGGCGAGGATCTGCCCACTGGCCTTCCGCAGCCCCACGTCGCGCTTAGTCCCAGGCTCCCGCTTACCGGGAACCTCCTCATGCTCGATGATCACCAGCCGCGGATCCGTAATGTCAGCCAGGGCCTGCCAGGTCTGATCGCCTACGTCGCCGACAACGATGACTTCTGCGAGGGCCGGATAGTCCTGCACCAGAAGCGCTACAACAGTCGACCGGATCGTTCGCTGGCTGGTCTTCACCGGGATGACGACGCTAACGTCGGGCGGAACTCCCGGATCCTGACGAAGCGGCCAACCGTCGACGACTCGGTCCAGTTGCCATATCGACCAGGACTGCGTACGCACCGCCCCAATGGGCAGAAGCTGATGTTGCCTAGCACTGTCACTCGCGATCGAGTCAGCGGCATCGCCCATCCGCTACATCTCCTCCGCCAAGTCATCGGTCGTTCCTCAGCGGCGACTATTACACAATGCAAGCAAGCAATCACTTACCGTGCTGCAAGGGCTCTGGTGGCCCTAACTCTCCGTCGCGCCCCAGTGCAGCCGCAGCAACCTACTCAACGTCGGCACGCTGAGCCAGAACGAGATCCGCCGCGGACGCTTTGGCTGATGCCGCGGTGTCCTGCCCGTATGAACGCACTCATACGACTAGATCAGCGGAAAAGACCGCCACGCCGCGATGATCCGGCCGCTGATAATCGGCTTCGCAACGGCCACATTGGCGGACGAACTGGCCAAGCCGCCCGCAGTCGGCAGAACCCAGGGCGGGACTTCAGCGCGGCAGCCGGAACGCGAGCCGGCGGGCAACATATTCGACGCCGCGACAGTCATCCCGTCGACCGATACCTGAGTCAGTGCCGCGACCCTCCCAGGCTGGCCGCGTAACGCCACAAGTTCGTGCATGTCTAGGTATGAGACGGCAGCCGCGAGCAGGAACGGCAGGCCGACTCAAGCCAGGGACCGGACTCGTCACACCAGGCGACTGATCGCTCCAGCGACACCAGATCGACACAGTCGCTTACCAGCGGCCCGGCAGGTCGCTGCCGTACCAGGTCTCGATGATGCGGTGCGCGATCGATACCGGCGGCGGCAGCAGGATGTCGCCGCTGTCGATGGCGGCAGCCAGCTCGGCCCGGCTGTACCAGTTCGCCTCGGCGATCTCCTCGGCGTCGACGCGGATCTCCTGCTCGCCGGCCGCCTCCGCGCGGAAGCCCAGCATCAGGCTCTGCGGCATCGGCCACGGCTGGCTGCCGAGATAGGTCACCGCGCCCACGTCGATCCCGGCCTCTTCCTGCACTTCCCTGGCCACCGCCATCTCGGCCGACTCCCCCGCCTCGACGAACCCGGCGAGTATCGAGACCCGGCGCTCGGGCCACATCACGTTGCGCGCGAGCAGCGCCCGGTCGTCGGCGTCGGTGACGAGCACGATCATCGCCGGGTCCACCCGCGGGAAGTGCTCGCTGTTGTCAACCGGGCACCGGCGCGCGTGCCCCGACGCGATCGGGTCGGTCGGTGATCCGCAGCGCGGGCAGTGCGTGAACGTCTCGTGCCAGTTCGCCAGCGCGATCGCGTGCGTCACCAGCCCGGCGTCGCGGTCGGACAGCAGCGGGCCGACCTCACGCAGGTACACCGGCCGGACGCCCGGCTCCGAGGGCTCGGGCAGCGGGCCGTTGACGCCGAAGTACCTGGCGCCGTCGTCGCCGACGCCGAGCAGGAAGCGCACCCCTTCCGGTGCCTTCGCTGGCGGAACGAAGTACAGCTCGGCCGTGGCATCGCTCATGTCCGCAAGAGCGCGGCCGCGCTCGACCACGAGCACCCGCGTGCCGGGGTCGGCCCACGCCGCGTCCAGCCAGCCGGCGTCGGTCCGCAGGTGCGCGGAGCGGTCGACCTCTGACCGGGCAAGCGCCAGGCCGGTCAGCGCTGGCCCAGACCGTGCTGGCCCAGACCGTGCCGGCCCGGACCGTGCTGGCCCAGACCGTGCTGGCCCAGACACTGCGGACCCGTCCGCGAGGCTCACCTGCCAGCCGTCAGCTCGCCGGCCGCGGCGGCCAGCTCGTCCCAGAGGTAAGCGGCCGTCTCGGCCCCCTTGAGCAGCAGCGCCATGTCGACCCGCTCGTTCGGAGCGTGGATGCGGTCGGAGTCCAGGCCGACCGCGAAGAAGACCAGCGGCGCCGCCAGGATGTCGGCCAGGTCGGCCTCCGGGCCGCTGCCGCCCTCCCTGGTAAACAGGATCTCCTGGCCGAACGCAGCTTCCATGGCCCGCAGGCCCGCCCGGACCGCGGGTGAGTCCGTCGGCGCGAAGCACGGGCGGACGCCGTCGCTTTCAGCCTCCACCGTCGCCGCGATGCCCGGCGGGGTGTGGTCGCGCACGTACTCGCGCAGCCCGGCGATCACCGCTTTCGGTTCCTGATTGGCTACGAGCCGGAACGAGAGCTTCGCGTGGGCCTCGGCCGGCACGATCGTCTTGCCACCCGGCCCGGTGTGCCCGCCCCACATGCCGTTGATCTCCGCGGTCGGCCGCGTCCAGATGCGCTCGAGCGTGGCGAATCCGGCCTCGCCCGCCGTCGCGCCGCTGTTGCCGGCGTCGGCCAGCCACCCCTTCTCGTCGAACGGCAGCCTGGCGATGAGCTCGCGCTCGGCCGCCGACAGCGGCAGCACGTCGTCGTAGAAACCGGGCACGGTCACCCGGCCGTCGCCGTCGTGCAGGCCCGACAGCATGTCGGCCAGCGCCTGCAGCGGGTTAGGTACCCCGCCGCCGAACGAGCCGGAGTGCAGGTCGCGGTCCGCGCCGCGCAGGCTGACCTCGGCCGCGACGACGCCGCGCATGCCCACGCACATCGACGGCACGTCCGCGGCCCACATCGTGGTGTCTGACACGACGATGACGTCGCAGCGCAGCCGTTCGCGCTGGCTGCGGAGCAGGTCGGCGAAGTGCGGCGAGCCCGATTCCTCCTCGCCCTCGATGAGCAGCTTCAGCGTGACCGGCGGGGCGGACGCGCCGGCAGCCGCCAGGCCCGCGCTGATGCCGAGCGAGTGGAACAGCACCTGGCCCTTGTCGTCAGACGAACCGCGGCCGAGCAGCAGCCCATCGCGCTCGACCGGCTCGAAGGGCGGGCTGTCCCACTCCGCCAGCGGCTCGACCGGCTGGACGTCGTGGTGGCCGTAGACCAGCACCACCGGCGCCGCCGGATCCGCGGCTGGCCATTCCGCGTAGACGGCCGGCAGTCCCGCCGAGCCCGGCTGGCCGGTCGGCCAGACCTCGACCACGGGGAACCCCGTTCCCAGCAAGTGGTTTTTCAGCCACTCGGCCGACCGGGCGACGTCATCGCGGCGGGCCGGATCGGCGGAGATGGACGGGATCGTCAGCCACTCGCTGAGCGAGGCGAAGAACTCCGGCGCGTGCTCCTCGATGTACTCACGGACGTCCATGATGCTCCTCGCAGGCGAAACCTCGGCGTATCGGCGGGTGTGCTCACGATCGTAGCGGCGCGCCGGCGGGCGGCCGGGAGTGACCGGGCCGGCCTTAGCATGGGCGGCGGCCGATGCTGTCCGCCGGGTTAGGAGTCGTCATGATCGTCGCATTTTCCGTCACGCCGCTCGGAGTCGGGGAGGATGTCGCCGAGTACGTCGCCGACGCCGTCCGGGTCGTGCGCGCGAGCGGGCTGCCGAACCGGACCGACGCGATGTTCACCTCGATCGAGGGTGAGTGGGACGAGGTCATGGGCGTCGTGAAGGCCGCGGTGGACGCCGTCGCGGCGCGAGCCCCGCGGGTCAGCGTCACGCTGAAGGCCGACATCCGGCCCGGCGTGACCGGCGCCCTGGACGCGAAGGTCGCATCGATGGAACGCCACCTGCACGGTGGTGCCTGACCCCGGCTCCGGGGTCAGGCGGGCGTCAGATCGGGCTCTCGGGGTGGTGGAAGTCCCACTCCTGGAGGGCCGCGACCGCCAGCCAGTCCAGGCCCTGGCCGACCTCGGCCTCGATGCCGTGCGCGATCGCGGCCATCGCCGCGGCCGCCGCGTAGCCGTCCGTTTCGTCCGCTAGATCGTTCTTGCCCTCGAACGCATGGACTATCAGCTCCTTGGCCGCAGTCGCCCTGGCGGGCCCGTGCGGGTAGGAGTTGGCCAGGTGCGAGATCGCGCGCCGCACCACGCGCTCCGCGATGCCATCGCTCATGCCGACGCGGCGTTCGGTCACTGGTGGGCCTCCATCCGTTGATCTCGCGCATCTTACCCAGTCCGCCTGAGGGTCACCTGCACTCAGGTGCCGGCAGCCGCATCCCAGATCGCTCCGGCCAGCCGCACAAGCTCGCCGTTGCCCGTCACCGGCTCGCCCGACGGGCCGGCCGTCACGTCCTCCAGGCCGATGCGCGTGGGCAGGCCGAGCCGGCCGGCGCGGGCGATCAGCGGCCAGCAGTTGCCGTCCTCGCCGTGCAGGAGGACCGGCCCGCCCGCCCCGCCGGCCGCAAGGCGGGCGAGGATCGGGTCGGCCTGGTCAGGCGCCTGATCCGGCGGGATCTCCACCAGGATGCGCAGCCAGCCACCGGGCGGCGGCTGCCTGGCGGCCTGGTCGGCGTCGTCGACCGACCAGACGCCGGCCTCGGCCGCGACGCCGGCCGCCGCCAGCGCCCGCGCGAGTTCCTGCCATCCGTCTTCGGACAGGTTGACCGAGGCGAAATCGGGCCGCTGCCGGCGATCGAGCACGGCCCATCCGGCGATGAGCCCCTGCCTCTCGGCGACGTCGGCGACTGCCCACAGGCCGGTCGTGACGCCGACCGGCACGCCGGGGCACGCGGCCCGCAGCGCGGCGACCGCGGCGCCCACGTCGTCTGCCCGCAATGACTCCAGCCCGTCGCCGCCGCGCGGATGAATGTGCAGGGCCTCGGCGCCGGCCGCCACCGCATCCCTGGCGGCCCGCCCGAGCTGCGCGGGCGTGACCGGCACCGCCGGGTGCTCAGCCGGCTCTCGCCTGCCGTTGAGGCACGCCTTGATTCGGCGGATTCGCACTGCCATGCCCGTTCTCCTTTTCCTGCTCGTAATCCGGTCCGGGAACAATGGAACCGCAGCGCGCCCGTTGCGTCGGCTCGAGGAGAGGCATGCCTGGTCAGCCGGAGATCCGCCATCCGCTATTCGCCCGCTTCTACGTCCGGACGTCGGCCAGCATGGAAGCGGCGGGGATCGCCGACCACCGGGCGAGGCTCCTGGCGGGCCTCACCGGCTCGGTCCTCGAGGTCGGTGCGGGCAACGGGCTGAACTTCAGCCACTATCCCGAGGCGGTGACCAGCGTGCTGGCCGTCGAGCCCGAGGGGTACCTGCGCGAGCTCGCCGAGCAGAAGGCCCGGCAGGCCGGGCTGCCGATCTCGGTAGTCGACGGCACGGCCGAACGGCTGCCGGCGCCGGACGGCACGTTCGACGCGGTGGTGGCGACGCTGATGCTGTGCTCGGTGCGGGACGTGGCCGTGGTCCTGGCGGAGATGAAGCGCGTCCTGAAGCCCGGCGGCGAGCTGCGCTTCATGGAGCACGTACTCGCGGAGCAGCGCGGTCACCAGCGGATACAGCGGTTTCTGGACGCGACCATCTGGCCGCGGATGTTCGGCGGCTGCCACACCTCGCGCGACGCGGCGGCGCAGATCGCGGCGGCGGGCTTCGACATCAAGGACGCGGCGCGCTACCGGTTCCCGCAGACGCGCGTGTTCGTGCCGACGTCCCCGCACGTGCAGGGCGTGGCAATCAGGCCCTGACTTCAACGCCCTCGATGAGCGCGGCCAGTCCGGGTCCGTCCAGCATGTCGGCCGGGCGCACCGTGACGTCGTCCCGCACGTAGTAGAACGCCGCCCGGACCGACGACACCGGCACCTCCGCGAGCGCCGCCCACGCCAGCCGGTAAGCCGCGAGCTGCACCGCGACCGCCTGCTTTTCCGCCGGCGACGCTGGCTGGCGGCCGGTCTTCCAGTCGACCACGTCGTACCAGCCGCCCTGATCATCGGCGAACACCGCATCGATCCGCCCGCGCACCAGCCGCCCGCCGATCAGCGTCTCGAACCCGACCTCCACCTCGGCAGGCCAGCGGTCGGCCCAGGACCCCGCCTCGAAGGCGGCCTTCAGCTCGGCCAGTTCGGGGTCGCCGCCGTGCGCGGCCGCGTCGTCGGCGGCCCCCGGCAGCTCGTCGGCGTCGATCAGCTGGGCCTGGCCGAATCGCTCTTCCAGCCACTCGTGGAACGCCGTGCCCCTGGTCGCCTGCGGCACCGGCCTGCGCGGCATGGGCCGGCGGACCTGCTGGGCGAGCTCGGCCGGATCCCTGGCCATCGTCACGAGCGCGGAGACCGGCAGCCGGCGCGGCAGGCCGACCAGAGCCGCGTGCCCGGTCTGCCGTTCCTCGCGCTCGGCCAGCAGCAGGTCCGTGTCGCGCGACCAGGCCGCCATCATCTCGGCGTACGGATCGGCCGGCAGGGAGTCAGCGTCCGGCACCGTGTTCCCGGCCGGCACCGTGTTTCCGGCCGGCACCGTGTTTCCGGCCGGCACCGTGCTTGCCGACGCGGCCGAAACGTCGCTCGCCGCCGCGATCGCGGCATCAACGAGCGCGCCCGCCTCCCGGACCGCGTCGTAGCGCGCACCCGCGGCGACGGCCGCCGGCCAGGTGGCCGAGGCCGGCTCGGCGAGCGCCGGGTTGACCGCGTCCGGCGCGGGCTCGGGATGCCAGACGTCGACCTCGCCCGCGCCGTCCTCGCACGCGGCCCGCGCCTCGGTCAGGAACTGGGACGGGCCGAGCCGCGTCGCCCCCTCCGACCACCAGAAGCCACTGCATCCGAGGAAGTAGGCGGCGCGGGTCGCCGCGACGTAGGCGAGCCTGCGCTCCTCCGCGAGATCCCGCGCGCTGCACGCCTGGCCGAACCGGGTCAGCTCGGCCGCCGACAGCCCGGCGAGCCCCGGCAGGTCGGACGCGTCGCCGCGCAGCCCGAACGGCAGCAGCCTGGCGTTGTCGGTCCACCGCGTCGAGTACCGCGGCCGCGCGGGGAACAGGTGCGCCTGCACGCCGCCGGCCAGGCCGGGCACGAACACCACCGGCCACTGCAGGCCCTTCGCCGCGTGCACGGTTGCCAGCTTGACCGAATCGGTCTCGCCGACCTGCCCGGCCTCGAGCCCGAACTCCTCGCTCTCCGCCGCCGCCAGATAGGCGAGGAACGCGCCCAGCGTGGGCTCCTGCGCATCGCCCGCGAATGTCGCCGCGGCGTCGGTGAAGGCATCCAGGTCCGCTCGGGCCACCGCCGGATCCGTGCCCGGCCGGGACGCCACCTCGATGTCCAGGCCGAGCGTGCGCTCGACCTCGGTCACCAGCTCGGCGAGCGGCCGGGCGGCATGGGCCCGGAGGCCGCGCAGTTCGGCGCCGAGCGCGGTCAGCCGAGCGTAACCCTCCGGTGAGTAGACCGCGGCGTTCCCCGGATCGTCGAGCGCCTCCACCAGGCTGCCCGCGTCCCTGGTCAGATCGCCGAGAGCATCGGCGACGACGTCGGTGTCCTGCGGCCCAGGTTTCTGCGGCGACCCAGTGTCGTCCGCGCCACTCGCGGCCTGTGCGGCCTCCCGCGCGATGGACCGGGCCCGCCGGCCGAGCGCGACCAGGTCGGCCGGGCCGATCCGCCAGCGGGGGGAGGTCAGCAGGCGCGCGAGCGCGCCGGACGCAGTCGGGTCGTGCATGACCTGCAGCGTGGCGACGATGTCGGCGACCTCGGGCACCGTCAGCAGGCCGCCGAGGCCGACCACCTCGACCGGCACGCCGCGGGCCTCAAGCGCGGCGCGCAGGGCCGCGAACTGCGATCGCTTGCGGCACAGCACCGCGACGTCTCGCGGCCGCACTCGCGCCTCGCTGCCGTCCGGCCACGGCTCGCCATCGGGCGCCAGCCCTGGCGGCTGGTCAAGCAGGCCTGCTACCTGACCGGCAACCCAGGCGGCCTCATCCCGCGCGGACTCGAGCAGAGCGCACCGCACCAGGCCGCGCCCGGCGCGGGCCGGCGGGGCTACCAGCAGCGGCACATCCGGCGCCGCCGCGCGCAACTCGGCCTGGATCGCGCCGGCCGCCGCGAGCACCCGGCCGGTGTTGCGGAAGCTCGTCGACAGCAACTGCACCGGCGCCGGGGTGTCTGGCCCGGCCGGGAAGTCGGCGCGGAACCGCGTCAGGTTCCCCGCGCTTGCCCCCCGCCACCCGTAGATCGACTGGCAGGGATCGCCCACCGCGGTCACCGGATGCCCGGTCCCGAAAAGGGAGCGCAGCAGCACGAGCTGGGCATGCGAGGTGTCCTGGTACTCATCCAGGAGGACGACCTGGTACCGCGCGCGCTCGGCCAGGCCGACAGCCGGATGGCTCGCCGCGATCCTGGCCGCGATCGCCATCTGATCGCCGTAGTCGATGACCTCCCGGGCCGCCTTCGCCGCCGCGTAGCCGGCGACCATCGGCAGCAGCTGCTCGCGGGCCTGCTGCGTCCCGAGTACGTCACTCACCAGCTTCGGCACCCTGCCGGTGACCGCCGCGATCCTGGCGCGGATCCACTCGCCGGTCGCGACCACGTCGGCGGGGTCGCGCAGGTGCTCGGCCATCTCTCCGGCCAGCATCAGGACGGCCGCGGTGACGGTCGCCGGCGTCCAGTCCAGTGCGTCCATCGGCCCGTCGTGCGCGGCGACCACGCGGGCAGCAAGCTGCCAGGAAACCGCCGGAGTGATCAGCCGGAGCGTGGGCTCAAGGCCCTCCCGCAGCGCGTGGTCGGCCACCAGCCGGCCCGCGTACGCGTGGTAGGTGCCGATCACCGGATCACCAGCGAACGGCTCGTCCGTGTTAGCCAGGGGGACGAGCCCCGGATCCC
>Ga0209380_10000594_pt1 | contig 25488 bp, 23 predicted proteins | sample HubBroMetageWFT6_FD_188347 | JGI IMG/M metagenome (GOLD analysis project Ga0209380, IMG submission 188347) | Warmed and freeze-thawed soil microbial communities from the Hubbard Brook experimental Forest, New Hampshire - Hubbard Brook CCASE Soil... | ecosystem: Environmental > Terrestrial >... | reverse complement strand
TCCGCGCTCGCCTGCAGGGGTGGAAGACCGCCGGATCGTGCCTTGTCGGGATAGCGCCGGGATGCAGCAATCCGATCCGCACTTGGCCGAGTCATTACTTTATCGAACTGGCGCGCTCACTGCTGCAGCTCGGGCTTGTGCGCCTGGTGTTCGTCGGCGGACCGGCGGAGCGCGAGGACGCGGCTGAGTTGTGCCGTCAATTGGATCTCGATCCTGAACTCCATTCTCTCTGTGGAAGCGTCGGGCTCGCCGATTTGGGCCAGCTGATCGAGCCTTTGGATCTGTTCATCGGCAACAACACGGGGACGACGCACTACGCCGGTCGGGTCGGCGTGCGCACAATCGGGCTGTACTCCGGAACCAATCCGCCGCGGGAATGGGGGCCGGTCGGTAACAATGTATCCTGGGTTTATCGAGACGAGGATTGCGCGCCCTGCTTCCTGTCCGACCTGAAGGACTGCCATTATGGCCACGCGTGCCTGCGCAACTTGCTACCCTCGGACGTGCTGGCGATCGTCGCGCCGGAAGTGCTTGCGGTCATTTCGCGCCGCCGGTTCACCGAAGTGAGCGCGTAATTAATCCGATATCGGATTTTATCGGAGCGTGGGGCACGGGGCCTTGGCTTACAAGGGATAGATCGGAAACAGGCTCGATCCACTCGGCACGACGGGATACAAGGTTTGGTAGACTCGTGGTATCGAATCGTTATCGAATTCAAAGACGCCAACGAAAGGAACACCTGCGCCGATCGCGTGTATTATGTTGTGCTTTCGCGCCGATATCAGCAACTGGCAGCAGCTGATCAAAAATTTTATATCGGCGGGCCCAACATTGTTGCGCCAGAACTCATAATCGCAAAGTTGTCTCAGCACCACCCTGTTGCCTAGACCGAGCAGGTCAATAAATTTTTCAAAGCCTACATTGTCATGTTCGGCCTGATCTAAGCTGTGGATCGTACTGACGATGGGTATGATGAGGCAATCGTCGAACCGCGCGACGACGTTCCTCATGCTGTCGACATTGTCGTGCAGAACTCGCCAAAGTTCCGGTCTGTTATTGATCGATATCCCGATAAACTTTGCGTCGGCCGGCAAAAGGTCACGCAGCTTGTCGTTCGTCGGGTGATTGCGCTCCGGATAAAACGAAACCTCAGGATGCAGGGCTAGGCCCCATGATTCGACCTCCGCCTTGGAGCGGTAGTCACGGACGGAGAATTCTTTTGCCTCCGACAGGACCGGAACCAGATATGGCCAATTGATTGCCCAATCAGGGCCGATTTTGCCAATACCGATATTGTGCACAATAACTTCGGCGCCCCGCTGCTTGCAGTGCAAGGCCCAGTCCAAATTATCCCTGAACGAGGGCATGAACCCGACGCCGCCGCCGGCGATCACCACCCTGTCGATACGCGGGTAGCGATCGAGCAAGGCTCGCAGATCGCTAAAATAAAAGTCGAATTTCGCGACTTTGGACGTAATAACTTGGTCATGCGTGAACGTGCAGTTTATTTCCCCTTTATAGAGGTCATAGGCGGTCGCGAGGCACGCTTCATCGCCAAGATTGCCGAAGCCGAACCCGCCGAGGAATACGCTGATGGCCATGATGCGGTTACCGTAGGTAGGCCTGGATGTGTGTGGAAGCAGGTGGATGCTCGATTCGGTTGAGCGATAGACATTTGCTCCCGCAAAACTGACCGGATTTCACGCGCTTGTGAATACCATTCCCGATCGCCGCGTGTCGGTAAAGAGAGGCAACAAGATGGCTCGGGCATCGCGCCAACTCGGATCAGCTTCGGCGAACCCGGAGAATACCCGGTTGATCGCCCTCTTGGACGAGTTCGCAGGCGCGGGACAGGGGCAACGGTTCCTTGATCGTCTGCTCGACACTGCCGATGGAGGCCGGGCTGTGGCGCGGGAGATCGCGCGGTCGTCGACGTTCGAGCGGCTCTACAAAGAGGCGCGCACCCGCGACATCGCCGGCCGCGCGCAGGAGCATGGCGATGCCGCTTTTGTCGGTATCCCGACGCTCGACCATAATCAGCCATTCGACGCGCAATTTCGCGAGCATTTCCGGCCTAGGCTGGGCAAACGGGCCGATGGTTTCGACCTGCTGTTCGCGACCCTGGCGAGCCATCACCCACGCCCCTTGATCATCGAAACCGGCTGTCTGCGCATTCCCGGGAATTGGGAGGGGGATGGTCAGAGCACCTTCATGTTCGATGCGTTCGTGCGTGCCGGCGGCGGGCATTTGATTTCCATCGACGCCCTACCCGAGAGCATCGACACCGCGCGACGCGCCTGCAGCTCGGCGGCAAACCTGATCTGCAATGATTCGGTCGCCGGTTTGTACGCGCTCAGCCAATTGCTGCCGGGCCCGGCGGCTCTGGTCTATCTCGATTCATACGATCTCGACGTTGATGACCCATTGCCGAGCGCGATCCATCACGCGCTGGAACTGGCGGCGGCTCGGCCGCTGATCGGTTCGGGCACGCTGGTCTGCGTCGACGATTATGCGGTCGGCGGGCAACAAGGCGGCAAGGGCGTGATCCTCGACAAGTTCTTCAGCAGCATAAGCGCCGAGGTGCTGCACAGCGGCTATCAGCGTATCTGGTCGGCGCCCTAAGCGCTGCTCCCCCTGCTACGCCGCCTTGGCGGCGCGGCCGCGTTCGAGCGCGCCGATGAGCATGTCGGTATCCATCACATCGCCGAAGATGTTGTAGAACGCCGCGAGCGAGGCCTCATGCTCGGCCTGGCTCATCGCGGCGTTGCCATCGCTGACCATGATCGTCCGGAAATTGGTCATCATGGCGTCGCGCGCCGAGCTTTCGCAGCACACATTCGTGACGGTGCCGGTGATCAGTACGGTATCGAAGCCGCGCGCCCGCAGCCGCTCGGGCAAATCCGACATGCCCGGCAGGAAGGCGCTGTAGCGATATTTCTTGATGATCTCATCCTCTGGCCGCACCTCGAGCGCCGGCCATAATTCGTGACCGGGCGTTCCCTCCGACATCGCCGCGATCCGCTTGTCGCGCATCGCCGGGGTCGCCATCGCATGCGCGACCGACCATTCGCTGAGGCAGCGCTCGTCATGCGTGTTCTTGACCCAGAACACGCCGCCGCCGGCCGCGCGCACTGCCGCGGCGAGCCGGTTTACCGCCGGCACGATTTCGCGCGCCGCAGGGGCCACCGCATGACCGACCGCATCGTCCATGAAGGCGCGTTGCAGGTCGATAACGACGAGCGCGGTGCGCATCGGGTCGAGATCGGCGAAGCAGTGCTCGCCGCCCCGGCGCTCGACGACGCGGCGGACGATGTCTTTCGGAATGACGGCGCCGTTCAGTTTCATCCTTCCCTCCCTCGGTAGCAATGTCGGCCGGCGCACAATGCCGCTATGCGTTTCGGGAAGCACCGTAACGTCGGGCGGCTCGCCTATCTAGTCTAGCGCCATGCAAGAGGTCACGACAGCGCCAGCTGTACCGCCCCTGCGCGCCACAGTCGCGGCGCTCTGCGCCAATCTGGTCGGCATCGGTCTTGCCCGGTTCGGCTACACGCCGCTGATCCCGGCACTGATCGCCGCCGGCTGGTTTCGCCCGTCGGCGGCGGTTTATCTCGGCGCCGCCAATCTCGCGGGATATCTCGCCGGCGCGCTCGGTGCGCGGGCAATCGCGGCACGGACCGGTGTCGCCGGTACGTTGCGAGCGGCGATGGCGCTGACGACGACAAGCCTGTTCGCCTGCTCTTTTCACCTGGGCTTCGGCTGGTTTTTTGTCTGGCGTTTTGTCTCCGGCGGCACCGGCGGGATGCTGATGGCGCTCGCCGCGCCGGCAGCAATCCATATCGTCCGGGCGGAACGGCGCGGCCTTGCGGGCGGGGCAATCTTCACCGGGGTCGGGCTGGGCATCGCCGCTTCGGGAACGCTGGTGCCGGCGCTGATGCAATGGGGTCTCGCCGAGACCTGGTGCGGCCTCGGTTTGGTTGCCTCGGCGCTGACCCTCGCGACTTGGAACAGCTGGCCCCCAGCCATGCCGAGCGCGCCGCAAGCTCGGCCGTCGCGGGTATCGAGCCCGGTCTTGCGCGCGCTCTATGTCGAATACGCGCTGAACGCGGTCGGGCTCGTTCCGCACATGGTGTTTTTCGTCGATTTCGTGGCGCGCGGTCTCGGTCGCGGCCTTCACGCCGGTGCGGCGTATTGGATCCTGTTCGGCATCGGAGCAGTGATCGGGCCGGTAATCGGTGGCCACGTGGGAGACCGGATCGGGTTTCGTGCGGGCTTGCGCCTCGCCTTCGTCGCGCAGGTGCTGTGCGTCGCTCTGCCGCTCGTCGCGGCGTCGACCGTAACGCTGGCGTTGTCGAGTTTCGTCATCGGTGCGTTCGTGCCGGGAATCGTCGCGATCACGATCGGCCGCACTCGCGAGCTGATTCCGGCAGATCCGGCCGCACAAGCCGCGGCCTGGGGCTTTTGCACGACCGCCTTTGCCATCGGCCAGGCCGTCGCCGGCTATGTCTTCTCCTATATCTTCGCGCGGGCCGAGAACGGATATCCGATCCTGTTTGCGGTCGCCGCCGCGGCTCTGGTCCTCGCCCTTGCCATCGACGTGGCGGCGAGCGCTACCACGCCGCATCGAGCAGCTGCCGAATGACCACTGGTCCGTCGATCTTGCGCGGGTTGGTATGGATCCAGCGGTCGTGCATCGACAATTCGGCGATCCGGTCGAGCTGCTCCGGCTTTACGTCGACATCGCGCAGCCGCTGCGGCAGGCCAAGCCCGGCGATCAGCCCGGCGACGACATCGGCGGCGGGCTCGCCCGGCCGGCCGAGGGCCTCGCTGACCAGCGCCTGCCGCTCGGGGTTGACCGGGTGGTTGAAGCGCAGGACATGCGGCAACATCACACACGACGTGTAGCCGTGCGGGACGTGAGCGGTGCCACCCAGCACATGACCGATGCCGTGGCTCGCCCCCTTGGGCACGCCGGTTTGCGAGCCGATCATCGACATCCAGGCGCCGAGCTGCGCTTCAAGACGGGCGTCGAGGTCGAGCGGATCGGCCTTGACCCCGGACAGTCCGCGGCCGAGGAGCTTCAGCGCGTGGTAGGAAGCCCCTTCCGAGATCGGCTGGCATTGCGGCGAGCAGATGTCCTCGACGGCGTGGTCGACCGCACGGATCCCGGTCGAGAGAAGCAGCCATTCCGGCGTGTGCAGCGTGGCGCGCGCGTCGAGGATCACGTTCTTCGGCATCATCAGCGGGTGGCTGAAGCTCTCCTTCACATGACGCGCCGTGTCCGTACAGCCGGCCGAGGCGGTGTATTCGCCGGCCGACAAGGTGGTCGGGATCGCAACGGTGCGGACGCTTGGTGCCTTCGCCTCGGGGCGGACAGTCTTGCCGTCGGCTGAAATGCGAGTGCGGTAATCGTCTAGCTGTGCGGGGTCGGTCACTCCATTGCCGAGGCAGAACGCGACCATTTTGGCGGCATCGGTGACCGAGCCGCCGCCCAGGGTCACCAGCAGATCCGCACCGGCGGAGCGCGCCGCATTCGCCGCATCGACAACGTCGATCCGCGGCGTGTGCGCGCCGATCCGGGCGTGCACCCCGGCGAGCCGGTTGCCGAGCGCGGTGCGGATCTGCCCGACCATATCGGTATCGCGATCGATGCTGCCGCTCGCCAACAGAAAGACCGCGTTGGCGCCGCTCTGGTCGGCCCGCTCCTTCATCGCCTCGGCGAAGGGCCGGCCGTAGACGACGCTTTCCATCGGCGGGAAACGGTAGGTGCCGCTGAGCATGGATTCCTCCGGATAGACGCGCTCGCCGCGTTATTGCCCCTGGCGGGACGGCTGCCTAGGGCTGGTTTATTTGGCGCCAGAGACGCTGAAAAACCACCCCGGTCTGGCGTTTACTCAGTAACGGAGGCCTCAACCAAACCATTGCGTGAAGACTGCCATGCCCGGATTGCCATACCAGATCATCAAACCGCCGCGTTTGTTCGCCCGGGTCGTGGGTCTGTTGCCGCTCGCGGTCCTGATGATCACCGCGCCGGCGAGCGCCCAGAGCTTCAATTGCCAGAAAGCCTATTATCCGGACGAGAAGACGATCTGCGGGGATTCTCACCTGGGCCAGCTCGATCAGCAATTGGCTTCCGTCTATGGCCGTTGGGTGGCGAAGCTGCCGAAGGAGCGACGCGACGAAATCGAGGGGAACGAAACGTTGTTTGTGCGGGCACGCCGCCGCTGCGGGCGGGATCGCAACTGCATCGAGCAGAGCTATCGCAACCGCATCGAGGAAATTCAGGAATCGCTCGCGGAACGAGAAGCCGCGCCGGGTAGCGCGAACGCCAAAGCATCGGTATCGCACGAGCAGTCGAGGCAAGCGCCGACGAACCGTCAAACACCGCAAAAAAGCGGGTCGCTCGCCAAAAGTGTAACACCGCCGAAAGAGCCGACACAGTCGCCGAGCCAACCAGCCCCCGCCCCCGAGAGCGGCTCGACAGGATGGGTAAACCCGCCGCCGGAACGTTGATCGCTAACGCGCCAGATAGCCGCCGTCGACCGGCAGCGTCACCCCGGTGATGTAGCGCGCCATGTCGGAGGCGAGAAACACCGCCGGTGCGGCGATGTCCTCCGGCGAGCCGATGCGCCCCAACGGAATCCGGCCGGTGAAATTGGCCGTGTATTCCGCGTCCTGCCGCGCGTCGGCGTTGAGCGGCGTTGCGGTAAACCCGGGGCCGATCGCGTTGACCCGGATGCCCATCGGCCCGAGCTCGATCGCCAGCGCCTTCGTCAGCAGCCGCACGCCGCCCTTCGACGTCGTATAGGCAGCCGAATTCGGCAGCGCGACGAAGGACTGGATCGAGCCGATGTTGACAATTGCGCCGCTGGTCTCGCGCAACTGGTCGAGAAACGCCGTCACCATGTTGTAGGGCCCGTCGAGATTGACGGCCAGGGTAGCGTCCCAATTCCGGCGCGTGTCCGGATCGGCGACCTGACCGCGGCGGATGATCCCTGCATTGTTGACGAGCACCGAGATCGCGCCGATGTCGCGGCGCACCGTCCCGGCGAGGCTGTCACAGGCCGCCCGGTCGGTGACATCGCAGGCATAGCCAGTCGCGGCGCCGCCAATAGCTGTCGCGGTGCGGTTGGCGGCCTCGCTGTTGACATCGACCGCAACGACCTGCGCCCCGGCCTCGGCCATGGCCCACGCGATCGCCTCGCCGATCCCCGAGCCGGCGCCGGTGATCAGCGCGATCCGGCCGTCGAGCAATCCTGGCATTGTGCCTCTCCAATAAAAAATCCCTCTCCCGCGCCGCGAGAGAGGGATTTTCTTCCGTGGTTGCTACATCGCTTGCTGCTGCATCCGCATGGCGCGGCGCTTGGCGATCGTCGGCGCCTTGCGAGCTTTCAGCGGATCGGCGACGCGGCCGCTCGGGCCGACCGTATCGGGCAGGCCCCAGACCCATTCGTCCCCGCCCCAGATGTAGTTGCGGTTGGTCTGCGCCGGGTTGCGGTTCACCAGCCGCCGCGCATAGAGCGGATGCGTCATGCTGCGGATCTCGTGCTCGATCGTGAACAGCACCTTGCCGGTGTCGAGGTCAACGATGTCCTCGAAACGGTACTGGCAGCGGTCGCTTTCCTCGGTGACGAGATCGAGTTTCTGCAGCTTTTTGTGCGGTCCGCCAAAATCCTCGACGTATACCTGTACGTGGTGGCCGTCATAGTCCGGCAGCTTCTTGTCGGTCTCGCGGAAGATGAATTCCTGCTTGTTGCCCACCGCGATATGCGCCGCCTTGCCGCCACCGTTGGCTTTGACCTTGGCATGGGCGCCGAGGATTTCCTTGTAGAAGCGAGCGATTCCGTCAGCGGTCCCGGCCGCGACGGTGAACTCGACATAGGGAATGCCGAGATTGATCTTGCCGAAGCGCTTCTCGTCCGGCTCATGGATATGGAGCTTGTTGCCCCACGGGCACGTCGCCTCGACGTGATCGTTGTGCTCCTTGAATTTGAACTTGGTGTCCTTCAGCTGCTTCTTGGCCCCCTGAAGCCGCTCCAGCAGCGCCTCGCGGTCCGGCGATACGATCCCGATATGGCCGCGCACCACCAGCGGCTCGCCGGTCGGGAGATGGAACTGGCTCTTCCCGATATTGACCCACATATTGTTGGTGCCGGGGAACAGGTACGGGTCGCGGGTGAAGCCGCACCCGAGTAGGTAGAAATCGCTGGCGAGCCCCTGGTTGGGGATTTCGACGTTGACGTGCTCCAGTGCGGTAATATTGCCGAAACTTTCGGCGGTGCGGTTGAATTGATCGTCCATTTCGCTCTCTCCGGATTTTCCTGAACAGCCCTCAGTATATGGTATGCGCCAAAGCGCCCTTCGCGGCAGCGCGCGCGCCATCAGAACAGCTTTTCGAACCTCTCGTCTACCGGAACCCGATAGCCGTCGGCGAGCCGATTGGTCTCGTTGGCCATGCCGACAACGGCGATCAGCTCAGCCAGCATCTCCTTGCTCATGCCCAGGCGCTTGGCTGCCGCGCCATGCGAGGCGGTGCAATAGGCGCAGCTATTAGTGATGCTGACCGCGAGATAGATCAGCTCCTTGGTCAGCGGGTCGAGCGCGCCCGGGGCCATGACCTCCTTCAGGCTTTCCCAAGTGCGGCGCAGAGTCGCCGGGTCGTTCGCCAGCGCTTTCCAGAAATTGTTGATCCAGTCGGTATTGCGGCTGACGCGGATATCGTCGAAGACGGCGCGCACCTCGGGACCGGCTTCGCGCTCCTCGATCAGCGGAACCATGCTCATTCGGACCTCCCGATCCCAGTGCGGCGCAACTCGCTCCCAAGCCGGCCGGTAAGAAACAGGCCGACCATGCGAAGATCGCTCAACAGCGACCAGGCCGGGTGTGCAAAAGTTTCGGGTCGGTTGCGCTCAAATGCCATATGCCCAAGCCAGGCTGGCGCATAGCCGAGGACAGGCGCGGCAAGGAGCCAATGCCAGTCGCGGGTGGCGGCGGCAAGCGCGACCAGCGCCGCGGCGCTGAGCGTACCAAAGTAATGCAGCGCGCGGGTGCGGGGGTTGCGATGCGCCCCCAAGTAGCGGGGCCAGAATTCCGCGTAGGTCATCGCCGGAACGCGGGCGGCGCGGCCACCCGCTGCTTGTAAAGAGCGGGTCGGCATCGTAAGTCAGCAGCCAACCTCATTCCGATCCGCATACAGCGGCCTGGGAGTTTCGAAGATGGGCTTCAAAGTAGCGGTGGTCGGCGCGACGGGCAATGTCGGACGCGAGATGCTGACCACTCTCGCCGAGCGCAATTTCCCGGCCGACGAGGTCGTCGCCCTGGCTTCCTCCGGCTCAATGGGCAGGGAGGTATCATTTGGCGAAGACGACATCCTCAGAGTGCAGCCGCTCGACACCTTCGACTTCAAAGGCACCGATATCGTCCTGTCGTCGCCGGGCGCCAAGGTATCCAAGCTCTTTGCGCCGCGGGCGGCGAAGGCCGGCGCGGTCGTGATCGACAACACTTCGGCCTTTCGCATGGAACCGGACGTGCCGCTCGTCGTGCCCGAGGTCAATCCCGAGGCGATCGCGCAGTATCAGAAGCGCCGTATCATCGCCAACCCGAACTGCTCGACGATCCAGATGGTCGTCGCGCTGAAGCCGCTGCACGACATCGCGCCGATCAAGCGGATTGTCGTCGCCACCTATCAATCGGTCTCGGGCGGCGGCCGCGCGGTGATGGACGAGCTGTTCAACCAGACCCGCGCGATCTACGTCAACGATCCGGTCAAGCCGGAGCATTTGACCAAGCAGATCGCCTTCAACGTCATCCCGCATATCGATGTGTTCATGGACGACGGCTCCACCAAGGAAGAGTGGAAGATGGCGGTCGAGACCCGAAAAATCCTCGACCCCGACATTGCTGTCAGCGCGACCTGCGTGCGCGTGCCGGTCTTCATCGGCCATGCCGAGGCGGTCAATGTCGAATTTGCTCGTCCGATCACCGAGGAGCGGGCGCGCGCGGCTTTGCAGGCCGCTCCCGGCGTGATCGTCCTCGACCATCGGGCGGACGAGGGTTACATCACCCCGGCCGAAGCGGCCGGCGAAGACGCGGTCTATGTCAGCCGCATTCGTCGTGACCCGACCGTGCCGCACGGGCTCAATCTGTGGGTCGTTTCCGACAATCTGCGCAAAGGCGCGGCGCTCAATGCGGTACAGATCGCCGAGATCTTGGTCAGTGATTATCTTGGCGGCCGTCGTGCGGGATCGCGGCCCAAATTGGAACTGGTGCGGGCCAAGTAGGTCTTACCCATTGTGTTGGACTCAATGGCCAGTGCTCATGGACAAGCTTGGCTGCGCTCGGTCGCGGGATGGCCGTTATAGTCAAGGATGAACGACCTTCCGCCTCCTGACGAAGTGAGCGCAACGGCTGCGCAAGAGAAGAAAGACGCGGTCGGCATCGTCACCACAGCGCGGATTACCGGGCATGTCCTGCCGCCGGCCGGCGACGTATTCCTCGGCCGCCGCATCACTCCGCTCACGCGCCGCCGCCTCGACAATTTCCGCACCAATAAGCGCGGCTTCTGGTCGCTGTGGATCTTCTTGGTCCTGTTCGTGATCAGCCTCTTCGCCGAGTTCATCACCAACGACCGGCCGCTGCTGGTGCATTACGACGGCGCCAATTACTTCCCGATCTTTCATGATTATCCGGAAACCACATTCGGCGGCTTCCTGCCGAGCGAGGCCGATTATCGGGATCCCGCCGTGATCAAGATGATCTCGGAGAAGGGCTGGATGGTGTGGCCGCTGATCCCATTCAGCTACAGCACGATTACCGATGCACCCGGTCCCTATCCGGCGGCGCCCTCGCGCATCGATTGGCTGGGAACGGACGATCAGGGCCGTGATGTGCTGGCCCGCCTCATTTACGGCTTTCGAATCTCGGTGCTGTTCGGCCTGGCGCTGACGCTGTTTTCGTCGGTGATCGGCGTCGCCGCGGGCGCAATCCAGGGCTATTTCGGAGGGCTGGTCGATCTCGGCTTTCAGCGCTTTATCGAGATCTGGGACGGCCTGCCGGTGCTTTATCTGCTGATCATCCTCGCCACTTTCGTCGAGCCCAATTTCTGGTGGCTATTGGGGCTTATGCTGCTGTTCTCCTGGACCGGCCTCGTCAGCGTGGTTCGCGCCGAGTTTCTACGCGCGCGCAACTTCGATTACGTGCGCGCGGCGCGAGCCCTTGGCGTCTCCGACCCGGTCATCATCTTCCGGCATGTCCTGCCGAACGCGACAGTGGCGACAATCACGTTCATGCCGTTCATCCTTAACGGCTCGATCACCACCCTGACCTCGCTCGATTTTCTCGGCTTTGGCCTGCCGCCGGGCTCGCCTTCGCTCGGCGAGCTGCTCGCGCAAGGCAAGGCCAATCTGCAGGCGCCTTGGCTCGGGATCACCTCTTTCGCTGTTTTGGCGGTGATGCTCAGCCTGCTCATTTTCATCGGCGAGGCGGTGCGCGACGCTTTTGACCCGCGCAAGGTGATGCCGTGAGCCTGTTGGAGGTGCGCGATCTGAGCGTGACCTTTCGCGGCGTTCGCGGCGCGCCGCCGGTCGAGGCGGTGAAGCGCGCATCCTTCACGCTGGATCGCGGCGAAACCCTGGCGCTGGTTGGCGAAAGCGGCTCAGGGAAATCGGTCACTGCGCTATCGATTTTGCAGCTCCTGCCCCACCCGGCCGCCTCACACACGCCCGAAAGCAGCATTCGCTTCGCCGGCGAGGAGCTGGTCGGCGCGGCGCCGGCGCGGTTGCGCGAGGTGCGTGGCAACCGTATCGCGATGGTCTTCCAGGAACCGATGACCTCGCTCAATCCGCTGCATACGCTGGAAAAACAGGTCGCCGAGACGCTGCTCATTCACAAACATCTGTCGGCATCGGCGGCCAGGGCGCGCACGCTTGAACTGTTGCGCCTCGTCGGGTTGCGCGACGCCGAAAGTCGGCTCGGCGCCTACCCGCACCAGCTCTCCGGCGGCCAGCGGCAACGGGTGATGATCGCGATGGCGATCGCCAACGAGCCCGACATCCTGATCGCCGACGAGCCAACCACCGCGCTCGACGTGACGATCCAGGCGCAGATCCTGCACCTGATGCGCGAGCTGAAGGATCGGCTCGGCATGGCGTTGCTGCTGATCACACACGATCTGACGATCGTGCGCCACATGGCCGAGCGCGTCTGTGTAATGACTCAGGGCGAGATCGTCGAGCAGAGACCGACCGGCGACATTTTCGATCGGCCGCAGCACCCCTACACGCGCCGGCTCCTGGCGGCAGAGCCGAAGGGAAGGGTAGCGCCGGCCGATCCGAAGGCGCCCGTATTGATCGAGGGCGATCGGGTCAAGGTGTGGTTTCCGATCCGGCGCGGCCTGTTTCGCCGCATCAAGGGCTACGTCAAGGCAGTGGACGGGGTCTCGCTGGCGGTGCGCGCCGGCTCGACCCTAGGCGTTGTCGGCGAGAGCGGCTCCGGCAAAACGACTTTGGGCCTCGCCCTGTTGCGGCTGCTCGATGCCCAAGGAGATATGGGAGGCGGCATCCGCTTTGATGGCCGTGACATCGCGCGCGAGCGGCAAAAGAGGCTGCGCCCGCTCAGGCGCGAGATGCAGGTCGTCTTTCAGGACCCCTATTCGAGCCTATCGCCGCGGCTGTCGATCGCGCAAATCGTCGGCGAAGGGCTGCGCGTCCACAATCTCGCCGCGAGCGAGGCCGAGCGCCGGCGCCTGATCGAGGAGGCACTCATCGAGGTGGGGCTCGATCCCGCCTCCGCCGATCGCTACCCGCACGAATTCTCCGGCGGCCAGCGGCAGCGCATCGCGATCGCCCGAGCGCTGGTGTTGAAACCCCGTTTCCTGGTGCTCGACGAGCCGACCTCGGCGCTCGACATGTCGGTGCAGGCGCAGATCGTCGAGCTGTTGCGCGAATTGCAGGCACGCTATGGCCTCGCCTATCTCTTCATTAGCCACGATCTCAAGGTGGTGCGCGCGCTGGCGCACGAGATCCTGGTCATGAAGGACGGCGAGATTGTCGAATCCGGCAGCACCGACCGGGTCATGAACGCGCCCGAACACCCGTACACCCGCGCGCTGATGGCCGCCGCTTTCGACCTCGCCGCGGTGCCTGCTTAGGTTCTAGGGCGCGCGACGGGCTTGCCGCCGCCCGGCCCGCGTGGAAATCTGCGGCACAGCGGGTCATTACGAAACTGAGGCAACCGTCATGCGCATCGTCATTGTCGGCCAACAGGCGTTCGGCAAATCCGTGCTCGAGGCATTTCTCGGCCGCGGCGATACGGTCGCCGGCGTCTTCGCCGCGCCCGAGAAGCCGGGCGCGCGCCCCGACCCGCTGGTCGAGGCGGCCGAGGAGAAGAAGCTGCCGGTGTTCCGCTTTCCGAAATATTCCGCGCCCGAGGCGCTGGAAGCGCTGCGCGGGCTCGACGCCGATATCGGCGTCATGGCTTATGTGCTGCTGTTCGCGCCACCCGAATTCTGCGCCATCCCAAAGCGCGGGATGATCCAGTTCCACCCCTCGCTCTTGCCATTGCATCGCGGGCCGGCCTCGATCCCGTGGGCGATCATCCGCGGCCGCACCGAGACCGGGCTGACGATCTTCCGCCCGACCCCCGGCCTCGACGAGGGACCGGTTATCCTGCAGAAGCGCGTGGCGATCGGGCCAAACGACACGGCGGCCTCGCTCTATTTCGACAAGATCTTCCCGCTCGGGGTCGAGGCCCTGCTGCAGGCGGCCGATCTGGTCGTCGCCGGCCGCGCCACCGAATGGACCCAGGACGAGAGCCAGGCGACCTATGAGGGGTGGGTGCGCGAGGCCGAGTGTCGCATCAACTGGGCCAACCATGTCGACTTCATCTACGACCTGATCCGCGGCTGCAACCCGGCGCCCGGCGCCTGGACGACTGTCATCAAGGGAGAAGAGGGCAAGCAGAAGCTTTATCTGTTCGACGCGAAGAAAATCATGGCTCCGACCTTCGGGGCGGTGCGCGGCAAGAAGCTCGGCGAGGTCGTCTCGGCCGGAGCCGAGGGCATCCGCATCCACGCGCAGGGCGGGTTCATCGAGTGCTCGCGCCTGCGCCTCGGCGACGGCGCCAAGACCAAGGCCGCCGACGCCGGGATCCCGGTCGGGACGGTCCTCGGCGCCGAACCGCCACCGAAACCGGAAGAGACCAAGCCGGCCGCGTAGTGTCCGGCTGAATGCCGGTCGTCTTCCGGTGCGGAAGCCTGCGTTTCTTTTTCTATTCCGACGAGGGCACGCCGCGCGAGCCGCCCCATATTCCACGTTCGTCAAACGGGCCGTGAGGCCAAGCTGTGGCTTTGGTCCCGGCCTGCCGCAAGCGTATAACCGTGGCTTCAGCGCGCGAGAATTGCGTGAGATCCGGGAACTGGTCGAGGCAAACCGTGAGCAGATTGAAACGGCCTGGGACGAATTCTTTGGCTAGCCCTGTCCGCCTCAGCTTCGAAAACGACAGGACGAATTTGGAACTGTCGGATGGGCGCACGCTGGGTGTGCCGCTTGAGTGGTTTCCGCGTCTATTGGATGCGAGCCGAGAGCAACTGGAGCATTATGAACCGAGCCCTTACGGCCTTCACTGGGAGGAACTGGACGAAGATATCTCGATCGCGGGACTCTTGGCAGGGCGCGGCGACGAGACCCGGAAAGGCAAGACCAGGCGGTACCTCAAGGTTTAGGAGGCCGGCACCAGTTCGCGGTAGAGCGCGAGGTATTGCCGGGCCGAGGCCTCCCAGCTGAAATCCTGCGTCATCGCCTGGCGGATCACCCGCTGCCAGCTGCCTCGATCGGCGTAGAGCGCCGCCGCGCGCTGCGCCGCGCCGAGGAGCGCATCCGGATCTTCGTCGTCGAAGACGAACCCGGTCGCAGTGCCGCCGGCCAGGGTTATCGCGTTGGCATCGACGACTGTGTCGGCGAGCCCGCCGGTGCGCCGGACCAGCGGCAGGGCGCCATAGCGCAGCGCGTAAAGCTGCGTCAGACCACAGGGCTCGAACCGCGAGGGCACGACGACGCTGTCGGCACCGGCCACGATCAGATGCGCCAATTCCTCATCGTAGCCGAGCACCACTCCAACCCGACCGCGATGAGCAACGGCTGCGGCGGTGAAGCCCTGTTCGAGATCGTGCTCGCCACTGCCGAGCAGAACGATCTGGCCACCGAATCCGACAATGCCCGATAGCGCTCCGAGCAACAGGTCGAGACCTTTCTGCCAGGTCAACCGGGTGACCGCGCCGAACAGCAGTGCGTCCGGCTGTTCGTCGAGCCCGAAGCGACGCTGCAGCGCAGCCTTTGCCGCCGCCTTGCCCCGGCCGACGCTGTCCAGGCCATAGCGCCGCGGCAGGATGGCATCGATTTCGGGCGACCAGATCGCCGGATCGACCCCGTTCAAGATGCCGGTCAGTACATTTGCTCGATCGCGCAACAGCCCATCGAGGTTCATGCCGAAATAAGGTGTCTGGATCTCGCGTGCATAAGTCGGGCTGACCGTCGTCAGGCGATCGGCATAGAACAGCCCCGCCTTCAGGAACGACACGCCGCCGAAGCACTCGACGCCATAGATGTTGAAAAACTCCGGCGGTAATGCCAGCTCGCCAAAGATTTCGGGGCCAAAAAAGCCCTGGTAGGCGAGGTTGTGCACGGTGAAGACACTCGGCACCGGGCCGCCCGCGGCGCGCAGATAGGCCGGGGCGAGCCCGGCGTGCCAATCATGTCCGTGCAGGATTTCCGGCCGCCATTCCGGGTCGACGCCCTGGGCAACCGCTGCACCGGCCCAGCCGAGCAGCGCGAAGCGGCGATAATTGTCGCCCCATTCGCCGCCGTCGGGCGCCTGGTAGGGAGTGCCGGGGCGGTCGTAAAACGCGGGGTGATCGATGAGATAGACGGAAACCTCGCTGTCCGGCAGCTGACCCCGAGCGATCCGCACCCGTTCGACCGCGAAGGGCGTGCGCAGGCGCGCTATCTCTTCGAGCTTGAAGGCATCGAGTAGCGCGCTGAAGCCCGGCAGTACGAGCCGGGCGTCTACCCCGATCGCGGCGAGGGCCGGCGGCAACGCCGCCGTCACGTCGCCGAGGCCACCGGTCTTGACCCAGGGAAACAGCTCGGCGGCGACGTGCAGGACGCGCGGGCCTCGGCCTGCGCGTTGCTGCCGCTGGCGGCGACCGGCGGCCAAGCCGGTGTTACCCGGCTAGTTCTTGCTCTTATCGACCAGCGCGTTTTGCTTGATCCACGGCATCATCGCCCGCAATTTCTCGCCGACCTTCTCGATATCGTGCTCGGCATTGCGGCGGCGCATGGCTTTGAAGCTCGGCTGGCCGGCATTGTTTTCGAGCACCCATTCGCGAGCGAAGCGGCCGGACTGAATTTCGCCGAGAATGCGTTTCATCTCGGCGCGGACATGCTCGTCGATGACTCGCGGACCGCGCGAGTAATCTCCGTACTCGGCGGTGTTCGACACCGAGTAGCGCATGTTGGCAATCCCGCCCTCATAGATCAGGTCGACGATCAGCTTCACTTCGTGGCAGCACTCGAAATAGGCCATCTCCGGCGCGTAGCCGGCTTCGACGAGCGTCTCGTAACCGGCGACGATCAGCGAGGTCAGCCCTCCGCACAGCACCGACTGCTCGCCGAACAGATCGGTCTCGCATTCCTCGCGGAAACTCGTCTCGATGACGCCGGCGCGGCCGCCGCCGATCGCCGAGGCGTAGGACAGCGCGATTTCGAGCGCGTTTCCCGAGGGGTTTTGATCGACCGCGACGAGGCACGGCACGCCGCCGCCGCGCTGATATTCCGATCGCACCGTGTGGCCCGGCCCTTTCGGCGCGATCATGAACACGTCCATGTCGGGACGCGGCTCGATCAGCCGGAAATGGATACTGAGCCCGTGCGCGACCGCGAGCGCCGTGCCCTCGCGCATGTTCGGGCGCAATTCGTTGTTGTAGAGGGCCGCCTGCAGCTCGTCCGGCGCCAGCACCATGACGATGTCGGCCCATTTGGCGGCATCGGTGTTGGTCATCACCTTGAAGCCGGCGCCTTCCGCCTTCTGCGCCGAGCCAGAGCCCGGCCGCAAGGCGACGACCACGTCCTTGACCCCGCTGTCGCGCAGATTGTTGGCGTGGGCGTGGCCCTGGCTGCCATAGCCGATGACCGCAACCTTCTTCGACTTGACGAGGTTCACATCGGCATCGCGGTCGTAATAAACGCGCATCTTCAACTCCTCTTATCTGGACTCAAAAACGGCCGGGACCACGAGCGATCGCGACTGTGCCAGTACGCGACACCTCGACCAAGCCCAGCGGCTCCATCAGCGCGATGAACGCGTTGAGCTTTTCGCTCGACCCAGTCATCTCGAAGACAAAGCTCTCGGTCGTCGAATCGACAACCCGCGCCCGGAAGATATCGGCAAGCCGCAGGCACTCGATACGGGCCTCCCCTTTACCCGCCACCTTGATCAGCGCCATCTCCCGCTCCACGGAAGGGCCCTCATCGGTCAAATCGTGCACTTTGTGTACCGGCACAAGGCGCGATAGCTGGGCCTTGATCTGCTCGATGATCATGCGGGTGCCGGAGGTCACGACCGTGATCCGCGACAGGTTGTTGGTGCGATCGACCTCGGCCACGGTCAGGCTCTCGATGTTATAGCCGCGACCAGAAAACAGCCCGATCACGCGAGCGAGCACGCCCGGCTCGTTGGCGACGAGCACAGCGATCGTATGGCGTTCGATATCCGGCACGGCCCCGGCTCTCCGCCGCCGCTCAGACGAGGACCATGCCCTCCTCGGAGACGGGCTGCGTCGCCTCGTCTTCGGGACCGAGCAGCATCTCGTTATGCGCCGCGCCCGAGGGGATCATCGGGAAACAGTTCTCGGCCTGATCGACAGCGACGTCGAGCACGACCGCGCGCGGCGTCTCGATCATCTCTCGGATCGCATCGTCGACTTCGTCGGGCCGCTCGACCCGGCGGCCGACCGCGCCGAAGGCGTCGGCGAGTTTGACGAAATCGGGCAGCGCCGCGGTGTAGCTTTCGGAGTAGCGGCCGCCATGCAGCAACTCCTGCCACTGCCGCACCATGCCCATATACTGATTGTTCAGGATGAACGCCTTCACCGGCAACCGGTACTGGGCAATCGTCGACATCTCCTGGATGTTCATCAGGATCGACGCTTCCCCGGCCACATCGATGACGAGCGCATCGGGGTGAGCGATCTGCACGCCGACCGCCGCCGGCAGACCGTAGCCCATCGTGCCGAGCCCGCCCGAGGTCATCCAGTGAAACGGCTTCTCGAACTTGAGAAATTGCGCCGCCCACATCTGGTGCTGGCCGACCTCGGTGGTGATGTAGGGATCGCGGTCACGGGTCAAAGCGTAGAGCCGCTCGAGCGCGTATTGCGGCTTGATCAGATCCTTGCGCGAGCGGTCGTAGCGCAGGCAGTCGCGCGCGCGCCATGCATCGATCTGGCGCCACCAGGCGTTGCGCGCTTTCCCATCGGCATGCGGCCCCGACTTGCGCAAGGCGGCCAGCAGCGCTTCCAGGACCGCGCCGCAATCGCCGAGCAAGGGCACGTCGATTCGGACATTCTTGTTGATCGAGGACGGATCGATGTCGATGTGGATTTTTTTTGACCCAGGCGAAAAGGCGTTGATCCGCCCGGTCACCCGATCATCGAAGCGCGAGCCGACCGCAATCATCAGATCGCAATCATGCATCGCCATGTTAGCCTCGTACGTCCCGTGCATCCCGACCATACCGACGAAATGCGGGTCGCTTGCGGGGAAGGCGCCGAGCCCCATCAGGGTCAAGGTGCACGGCGCATCGACCGTCCGCACCAGTTCGACGAAACGAGCGCAGGCCTCGGGACCGGAGTTGATCAGCCCGCCGCCGCCGTAAAACAGCGGCCGCTTCGCCGCGGCGATCAGCGCGGCCGCCTCGGCAACGCGGGCCGGCTCGGGGTGTATTTGCGGACGATAGCTCTTATGCTGCACCTGCTCGGGCGCGCGATAAGTCGCGGTCGCGAAAAGTATATCCTTAGGCAGGTCGACCACGACCGGCCCGGGCCGACCGCTTTTGGCGACGTAGAACGCCTCGTGCAGCGTGCGGGCGAGATCGTTGACGTCCTTTACCAGGTAGTTGTGCTTGGTGCAGGGCCGGGTGATGCCGGTCGTGTCGGCTTCCTGAAAGGCGTCGTTACCGATCAGGTGGGTCGGCACCTGTCCAGTCAGGCAGACGATAGGCACCGAGTCCATCAGCGCGTCGGTAAGGCCGGTCACCGCGTTGGTCGCGCCGGGACCGCTCGTCACCAGCACAACGCCGACCCGGCCGGTCGAGCGGGCATAGCCCTCGGCGGCATGCACCGCACCGCCCTCCTGGCGCACCAGGATGTGGCGGAGCGCGTTCTGTTTGAACAGCGAGTCGTAGATCGGCAGGACCGCGCCGCCCGGATAGCCGAATACGACATCAACGCCCTGATCGACCAGGGCCTTGATGACGATATCCGCTCCACAGACCGGCTCGGCCGACATGACCGCCTCCTTGACTGAATAACGGTAAGTTATCCCGTTCGGTCCGGCACTTGCCGGTCCGGGGGAACGGCACCCTACCAGCTATTCCCGAGCGGTCAACAGAAATTGGTCAATAAAATGACGTGAGCGGCGCAATAAACTTTCCGAAAATTGCTCAGTGAAAAGCAGATCGGCCGTCATCTGGTGGCGAAACCATGTCATCTGTCGCTTGGCATACCGGCGGGTCGAACGCTGCGCCGCGGCGATCGCGTCGGCGAGCGGCATCTCGCCCCGCAAATGGCGCAACAATTCAGGGACGCCGACAGCTTTCATTGCCGGCAAATCGGGAGCGAGGCCGCGCCCCGCCAGCACCGAAACTTCATCAACCGCGCCGGCCGCGATCATCGCGGTGAACCGCGCATCGCAAGCCGGGTAAAGCACCTCGCGCAGCGGCATCAGCAGCAGCGTCGCGAAGCGGTACGGCGCCTCGCCTGCACCACGGCTCCGCCATGCGCCGATCGGAATGCCGGTGGCGCGCACCACCTCAAAGGCCCGGGCGAGCCGGCTCCGATCGCCGGGCGGCAAACGCGACGCGGTGTCGGGGTCCAGCATCGCCAGCCGCTCCAGAAACTTCGCCCCGCCGAGCTCCCGATAAAGAGCTGCCGCTTCGGCGCGGACGGTCTGTGGAATCTCGGGCACCGGCGCCAAGCCATGCTGCAGCGCGCGCAGATACAGCCCCGTTCCGCCGACCAGGATCGGCAAGCGGCCCGCGGCGTGCGCCGCCGTTATCTCGGTGAGCGCCAGCGTGCGCCAGCGCGCGACCGAGCCGCGCTCGGCGGCGTCGAGAAAACCGTAGAGTCGATGCGTGACGCGCCGCATCGCCGCGTCATCCGGTTGCGCGCTCAGGATCGGCAGATCGCGATAGCTCTGCTGGCTGTCGGCGTTGATGATCGTGCCGCCGAGGCTCGCCGCCAGCCCTAGCGCCAATGCGGATTTGCCGCTCGCGGTCGGGCCGGCGACGATGACGACCGGCGGCGCAATGTCGCTCTGTTTCACGGCGGCGGATAAGGTGCCGGCATGAGCCTTGTTATGACACTGATCGCAGGCGCTGGCGCCGAGCAGTTTTTGCCTGATGTGGTTGCCAGCATCGCCGGTACTCTACACGCGCAGCCCGATTGGCTGGCGCCGAGCCGAGCCTGCGACCTGGCTTTTGATGGCATTGATCCAAAAGTGGCGGAGAGCGCCGCCCGCCGGGCGATCGGCGGCGCTTCAATCGATGTCGTGGTCCAGTCGGCAGCCGGGCGCCGCAAGCGCGTGTTCGTAGCAGACCTCGAATCCACGATCATTGAGAACGAGATGCTGGATGAGCTCGCGGAATTCGTCGGCTTGCGCGAGCACGTCGGCGAGATCACCCGGCGGGCGATGAATGGCGAAATCGATTTCGCCGCGGCGCTCCGCGAGCGCGTCGGATTGCTGAAGGGTCTCCCGGAAACCATCCTCGCCGAGGCGACACAGCGCATCCGGCTGATGCCCGGCGCACGCGCGCTGGTCGCGACGCTGCGCGCCGCGGGGGTGGTGACCGCACTGGTCTCAAGCGGATTTACGGTTTTTGCCGAACCCATCGCGACCGAGCTCGGCTTCGACCGGCTCGTCGCCAACCGGCTCGACATCCTCGACGGCCGGATCGTCGGCACCGTGGCGATGCCGATCGTCACTCGCGAAACCAAACGTGACACGCTGATCGCGCTCGCCGGCGAATGCGGCGTGCCAATCGAAGCGACGCTGGCTGCGGGAGACGGCGCCAACGACCTGCCGATGCTACAAGCGGCCGGGCTCGGCGTCGCCTTTCACGCCAAGCCGGCGGTCGCCGCCGCCGCGCGTTCGCGGATCGATCACGCCGATTTGACCGCGCTGCTTTATGTGCAGGGTTACCGGGAGGGGGAGATCGTCGTTCCGTCAAACTAGCGCGTCGACCTCAGCTCTGGTCCAGGCGCAGCGCGACGAAACGCAGGTCGCCCTGGCGCTCGACCAGGAGCAGGATCGACTTGCGACCGGCACGTTTTGCATCGTCGATCTTGCCGGTCACCTCGCCGGTGTTTTTGACCTCCTCCTGCGCCGCTTCCATGATCACGTCGCCCGGCTTCAGGCCCTTCTCGGCCCCTGGGCTGTCCTTGCCCACCGCCACGACCACGACGCCCTTGGCATCGTCGCTCAGCGAGAATTTGTCTTTCAGCTCCGGAGTGAGATTGGACAGCGTCAGTCCGAGGGCGGTAACAGTGCTGCCTTCCACCTTTGGCGCCTTGTTCTTCGGCGGTTCCTGCACGTCGGCCGTTTCGGTTTCTTCGAGCTTGCCTACCTTGACCTGCAGCTTTGTCTCCTGACGCTTGCGCCAGACCGTCACCGGCACGGTCTTATTTACGTTGGTGCCAGCGACAAGCCGCGGCAGGTGGCGCATATCGACGACGGGCTTGCCGTCGAAACTCAGGATCACGTCACCAGGCTGGATACCGCCAGTCTGGGCCGGGCCATTGTCGTTGACGCTGGCGACCAGCGCTCCGCGCGCCTTGTCCAGGCCTAGGCTCTCGGCGATCTCATCGGTGACTGCTTGGATCCGGACGCCGAGCCAGCCGCGATGCACGTTGTGATCGGGCTCGCCGATCAGTTCGGCCGCCACCGATTTAGCGATCGCCGACGGAATCGCGAAGCCGATCCCGATCGAGCCGCCGGAGGGCGAATAGATCGCCGTCGCGATGCCGATCACCTGGCCGTCCATGTTGAACAGCGGCCCGCCGGAATTGCCGCGGTTGATCGAGGCGTCGGTCTGCAGAAAGTCATCGTAGGGGCCTGAGTTGATGTCGCGCTGGCGCGCCGACAGGATACCGGCGGTGACGCTGCCGCCGAGCCCGAACGGGTTGCCGATGGCCAGCACCCAGTCGCCGACCCGCGCCTTGTCGCTATCGCCCCAATTGACCGCAATCAGCGGCTTGTCGGTCTTGACCTTCAACACCGCGACATCCGTCTTGGTGTCGCGGCCGACCAGTTCGGCTTTGAGGCTGGTGTCGTCGTGCAGAATGACGGTGATCTCGTCGGCGTCGGCAATCACATGATTGTTGGTCACGATGTAACCCCCGGGATCGATGATGAATCCCGAGCCGAGCGATGTGGCCTTTCGCGGCTGCGCCTCCGGGCGCTCGCTATGCTGGCCGTGATGATCGAAAAAGTCCTTGAAAAATTCCTCGAACGGCGATCCGGGCGGAAATTGCGGCCGATTGGGAGTGGGTTGATCGCCCGAGTGCTGCTGGTGGGACGATTCCGGCTTCAGCGTCTGGGTCGTCGAGATGTTGACGACGGAGGGCAGCAGTTTGTCGGCAAGATCGGCGAACCCGTCCGGGGCCGGACGTGCGGCTGCCGGCTGAGACGCGGCGAAGGCCGCGATCAGCACGGTAGCGCAGGCAACCGCGGCGCAGTGCCGCAAATTAGATGACACGCAGGACACCTTGATCGACTCCTCGCAGCAAAGGCCGGGAACGCGCGGCGGCTAATCCAATGCGATAAAACCTGGTCTGCAATTATTCGCAGCCAAGCCAGCGGGTTCGCCTCCGGAACGACGCCCGGATCACACCGCCAGGAAAGATTACGGCGGAAGCCGAGGCCAAGCCAGATCCGTTCGCAAACCGCTGATTCAGCGACGCAAGAGCCATACCAGCACGACCCCGATGCAGGCCGCCAAGAGACCAGCAGCGCGTAACGCCTGCGGCGGCACCGCCAAGGCCCGCGCCGCGACCCGCTTCATGGCCTCCGGAAATAGGGCATAAAGAACGCCCTCTATGACAAGTACAAGGGCAAGCCCGGTCCATAGGTCCCGCATCAACCAGTTGAGACGGCGCGGTTCGCGCCAGTCTCTGCGCTCACGGCGAGCGGCCGGCGCCCGAAGCCGGGGCGCCGGCGGCGGCCGGCGGCGCGGCCGGTTGCGGCTTCGGCCCGGAAGGCGCGCCGGCGGCGCTCGCGGCGGCCGAGCCGATCCCCTGCGCACCACTGAAAAACCGGAAGAAATTGCCCTCGGGCGTCAGTACAAACGACGTATCGTGGCCATTGAGGGCTTCGCGATAAGCCTGCAGCGATCGATAGAAGGCAAAGAACTCTTTGTCCTTTCCGAAGGCGTCGGCATAGATCTTGATCGACTGCGCGTCGCCATCGCCGCGCACCCGCTGCGCGTCGCGCTGCGCCTCGGCCAGGATCACGGTGCGCTCGCGCTCGGCGTTGGCGCGCACGGTTTGTGCCGCCTCGGCGCCCTCGCCGCGGTATTGCCGCGCCTGCTGCTCGCGTTCGGACTGCATCCGGGCATAGACAGCCTGGCTGTTTTCTTCCGGCAGATCGGCGCGGCGCAGCCGCACATCGACCACATCGATGCCGAATGCCTTGGCCTGTGCGGCCACTTCGTCGCGGATCTGCCGCATGATCGCGGCGCGCTTTTCCGACAGGATGTCGTTCAAGGTGACGCTGCCCAATACGCGGCGCAGACTGCCGGTCACGAGTGCCGACAGCCGAGCGCGCACGCCCGCCTCGGAGCCGACCGTCTGATAAAACAGCAGCGGGTTGGTGATGCGGTAGCGGGTGTAGGTGTCGGTGACCAGGCGCTTCTGGTCGGAAACGATCACCTCTTCGTGCGGCGGCTCGAAGTCCAGCACCCGGTTGTCGTAAAAAATCACGTTCTCGACAAACGGCCGCTTGAACCAAAGCCCGGGCTCGCGCGCCACCCGGCGCACCTCGCCAAGCTGCAAGACGAGCGCCTGCTCGGTCTGGTCGACGATAAAGGTCGAACTCGACACCAGGACGCCGGCGACGACCAAAATAACGCCGAGAACGGCGAGGAGGCGGCGGTTCATGGCCGGCGCCCAATCGAAGGCTGACCGGCGGCGGGCGGTTGCGGCGCGGCGGTCGACGGCGCACCTGCATTCGGCGTGCCGGCAGCAGCGGAAGTGGGCGGTGTTTGTCCGAGCAGACTCGGCAACGGCAGATAAGGCAACACGCCGCTCTGCCCTTCCGACGCCTTGTCAATGATGATCTTGTTGCTGTTCTTCAGGATCTCTTCCATCGTCTCGATATAGAGCCGCTGAACCGTCACGTCCTGCGCCACTTTGAAAGCGTTGTAGACATCGGTGAATCGGTCGGCGTCGCCCTGCGAGCGGGCGACGATCTCGGCGTGGTAGGCCTCGGCCTCCTGTCGGATCCGCACGGCGTCGCCGCGCGCCCGCGGGATGATGTCGTTGCGATAGGCCTCGGCCTCGTTGCGCAACCGCTCTTTATCGGCGAGGGCACGCTGCACGTCGCGGAAGGATTCGATGACCGGCGCCGGCGGGTCGACCTTGGCCAGCTGCACCTGGGTGATCTCGATCCCGGCGCCATATGAGTCGAGGATGCGCTGCAGCAGATGCTGCGTGTCGGTCTCGATCTTGCCGCGGCCTTCCGCGAGCGCTTGCGCGATCGGGGTCTCGCCGACGATTTCGCGCATCGCACTCTCGGCTGCCGATTTCACGGTGCCTTCCGGATTGCGGATATTGAACAGGTAGGATTGCGCGTCCTTGATGAGCCAGAAGACGGTGAAGTTGATGTCGACGATGTTTTCATCACCGGTCAGCATCAGCGCCTCTTCCGGCAGATCGCGACCCGTGCCGGTCCGGGTTACCGCCCCCTCGCCGGAGCGAAACCCGATCTCGGTACGGTTGATGCGGGTGACGCTCGGACGCAGCACGCTCTCGATCGGCGTCGGCAGGTGATAGTTCAAGCCGGGCTGGGTGGTGCGGTTATACGCCCCAAAACGGAGCACCACGCCAACCTCGTCGGGCAGGACACGGTAGATCCCGCTTGCCAGCCACAGCACGATGACGGCGATAACGACGATCGCGATGCCGGTGCCCATGCCGGCGCCGCCGGGGAAGAGACGCCGGAACCGGTC
>Ga0209380_10000593_pt1 | contig 25489 bp, 26 predicted proteins | sample HubBroMetageWFT6_FD_188347 | JGI IMG/M metagenome (GOLD analysis project Ga0209380, IMG submission 188347) | Warmed and freeze-thawed soil microbial communities from the Hubbard Brook experimental Forest, New Hampshire - Hubbard Brook CCASE Soil... | ecosystem: Environmental > Terrestrial >... | reverse complement strand
ACCATCCCGGCCATGCCAGTATCGGGTCTCCATATACTAACCACGGATCATAGGCGGGGACGTAAACGACATCTGGATCAGCGGGCTCAATGACGATATTCGAGTCTTGTGTCGCAACGGTTTGCTGCGGCGTGGTCTTAAGATTGCCCGCCGCTTGTGCCCGCTGGCGCATCACCTGTACGGCTTCCATCACATCCGATTGCTGGTTGTAGTAGGCATCCCCGAGAGATGAAGTCCACGAGAGGTTCTTATCCATATTTCCCAGGACCGATGGAAAGGCCGTGAGCGCTTTCACACTCGGGTCCCAGGGCAGCACGTCCACCGCTTGACCTAGGTCGGTGCCCTTCAAATCAGGATGCGCTTGCACCCATCGATCTGCCTCAACGACTTGCTCGGGAAATGTAGACGCTGCCAGGATCTGCGATACCAGCGAATCGGGATACAGCGCGATGGGCGCAACCAGTTGCTGCAGTTGCTCAGGAGTCTGCTGAGTGTATGCCGCCCTCGCGGGTTGGGTCTGCTCGTCTGGCGAGGCCGGAGATTGCGCGTCCTGACGGGCCCACAGAGTCTGAGGCCAGCTCGCGAACAACAGAGCCAACGGTAACAACAGGGAGACCGGACTCCATTCGCCCTTTCGGAACCTTGAAAACCCTGCATGTCCAAGAATGTTCATACTCTTGAATCTCCCTTGAACGTTCGCCTTCTCTAGTTACAGATGCCGCAGATATGTATAGGTTGCGTAATCATTAAGCAGCGGGGAGTCGTCATCAGACCTTAAATACCGTCGATTGTTGAAACCACCTGTTCATTTCTTCTCACTTCCTTAGTTTCACTTCACATCTGCGACGAGCACGATGCAAGCGCCATCCCAGGAGTCTTTTCCGGAGGATGAGGGCGCAGTGGCATTCAGCGGAATCAGTCCAATGTTTTTGGCGTTGAGGTGGAAGCGCTTTTCGAGATAGTGAGCAATAATCAGAGACCGCGACCAGGACGTGGCCATTTCCTCCGCTGCTGAGGCCTGATTGGAATAGCCTTCAACCACGATCGGCTGGTCGATCACGGAATCCTTGGCCGCGCCTATAATCTGGTCGATTTCCTGCTCGCCGGCGGCGGACAAGACCTCATTCCCATTGGAGTCTTTCGCGAACGCATCCGCCGCGTTGAGCCACGCGCGCCGATTACTCTGGCTGTTGAAATAGCGGTTAACGCGATACTGGTCGGGGGTTAGATCCTTCAGGTTGTAGTAGCCCCGCTTTTTAAAGAACCCCCGAAAGAAGAATTCGTGCTTCAGGGCTTCGGTATCGTCCGCAATATTCGCTGTCGCCAGATTCATGTTTGAGAGCGTCTCCCTGATGTTCTCTGCCGCATTTTCGCCGGAGCGATCAGGGCCCAGCGCGTCGGCCAAGGTGAGATTTATTCGCTGAGAGGTTTGATCGAGATGTCGCGACGCGTCTTTCGTGTTGTTCAGCGTCTCTTCAGCTTTTCCAAAAAGATCGCGCGACTGAAAGTCCGTCATCACCTGCCTTGCTTGTACTGTCACTTGATTCAGATTTGTCGCCGCTTGCCGCGCGTTGCCAACGGTGTCTCTTACCCCTGTCGCCGTGTCTTGATCGTTGAGCAGCATGCCTACCGTGCCTTTGCCGTTGCGTATGCCGGTCACAATTCCGTTTGTGTTGTTGACCGTCGCGGTGATGGCGTCGAGCGTGCCGTCGGTTTTGGTTTTAATGTCTCCAATCGCGGCGCTCGCCTGGTCCATGATGCCCGACACTTTGGCCATCACCGCAGAAAGCTCAATGGGTTCTTTAGCCGGCAGGGTGGCTCCGCTCGCAGCCTCCTGGTATTGATCGGTACCCGCGTGAATCAGCAGAAACTTGTCGCCGACCAGCCCGTCGGATTCCACGGTCACGAAAGAATCGTCACGAATAAGATCACGAAGCTTGTTATCGACGCGCAACGTCAGCTTGAATTGCTCCGATGGCCGGGCGGGTATCTGGATGTGGCTGACTTGACCGGCTTCGAAGCCCGACACGCGGACTTTAGATCCCGGCGAGATCCCATTTACATTATTCAGCTTGGTAAAGAATTCAACATGGTGAACAAACGCTTTCTGACGGTTCCCAATCAAAAACAAGCCAGCGCTGAACAAGACCACGGCAGAAAGCACGAACACGCCCACGATGGCATAGTTGATTTTCATTCAGGACTCCGCTATCAGTCGCCGCACGATCTCATGATCGCTCTTGTCCAATTCGGCCGCTGTGCCAAAGCCGATCAGGCAGCCCTGATCAAGCACCGCAATGTGGTCGCCGACCCTGCGCGCGCCCCGAACATCGTGGGTTACGATCACGAGAGTCGCGTTGTATTCCTTCTTTACCTTCAAGAGGAGTTCGTCAATCTCCGAGGCGGTGATCCTGTCGAGGCCGCTGCTGGGTTCGTCGACCAACAACAGTTTCGGATGCAGAACGAGCGCTCTCGCCAGCCCAGCGCGCTTCCGCATCCCTCCCGAAAGCTCAGAGGGCATCTTAGCCTTGTCCAGATCAAGACCCACGCGTTCGAGAGTTTCGTCCACAGCCTGCTCGATCTCCGCTGGAGATTTCGACTTATCCAGGCGGCGCAGCGGCAGAGCAAGATTGTCTCCCAGCGTGAACGAGTCGAGCAGCGCGGCGCTTTGAAAGAGAAAGCCCATGTGACGCCGAACCCGCGACAGATCCTCCTCTTCGGAGTGAGCGATATCTTCCGATCCAATGCAAACTTTGCCGCTGTCAGGCCGAAGCAGGCCAATCATCAATTTGAGAGTAGTGCTTTTGCCCGTGCCGCTGCGGCCCATGATGCAAAGCGCCTCGCCGTCACCCACCTTGAACGATACGTCGTCGAGAACCTTTCTATTTCCAAAGGTCTTCGATACGTGTTGGAACTCAACCGCAGCTGCTTCGCTCATAACGCGTCTCTGGGGAACAGGAAGAAGATAGCTTTCACCAGGATCACATCAACCAGGATAATCAGAAGAGAAGACAGAACTACGCTATTGGTAGCGGCCCGTTGCACTCCCTCGGAGCCTTCGTCGGTGGTGTAACCGAAGAAGCCTGAAACAGTGCCTATGATTAGCCCAAAAGCGCTCGTCTTCAGCGTCGGTGGAATGAAATTGGCCCATTCCACGGTCTTGAAGGCGCGATCGAGATAGAGTTGCAAGGAGATGTGCGAAGCGAAGCGCTCGGCGACAAAACCTCCGATCAAACTGCTGAAGTCCATGAACACGGTCAACATCGGCAAGATAAGAATGCAGGCGACAATCCTCGTCACTACCAGCATTTTGAAGGAGTCGATCGACAAAGACTCGATGGCGTCGATCTGTTCGGTCACGCGCATGTTGGCGATGCCGGCGCCGATGCCCGCGCCCACCCTGCCCGCCACCAGCAGTCCGGTAACCAGCGGCCCTAATTCGTTGAAGAACGAAGCTGATTGCAGGGTTGGGATCATCGCTTCCGCGCCGAAACGCACCAGCGTGCTCCGGGTGTGCAGAGACAGCACAATTCCGAGGGCAAGACCGGCGGCCGAAACGAGCGGAAGCGACCGCCAGCCAATCTCTTCGATCTCATGGACGAAAAATTCCCATTCAAACGGCGGCCGAAGCGCGTCCCACAGGGCTTTCAGCCCAAAGCAGCTGACCTCCCCGATAAAGGCGAAAAATTTCTTCATCTTCGACATTCCTCAGGAAACGTCGTAGCACCGCCCCTCTCCAACTGGAGGCACCTGTGCACAAATCGGAGGGCACACGCTATGCCAAGCTTCAGCCGGTTGCTGGGGTGATCGATGTTGTTGAAGGCTGAACGTTTACGCTCGCGGAACGTCATGAGAGCGCATTCGGCAGGGATGATCAAAAGGCAGAAATTTGACTTTTGGCAGATGACCGGCATTTCGAGGCGCGCAGCCCTTCGCTGGATGCGCTTGTAGGTTTTGCTTAATCGAACGGTTGAATTCAATCCGGCTGCTGAGTCAGATGGGTTCGCGATAGTGGCGCAACCGGACCGCTGCGGCAATAAATATCGCAGCGACGATCAGCCCGGTCCACAAACCTGGGCTGCTCAGGAATCTGCCCGCAGCGAGAGGCATTCCTGGCTGGATGGGGAAGTTGTCTTGCATGGAGCCTACAGCCTGACGCACGCCGATGCGGTATTGCAGCAGTGCCGTGAAGTGCGAAGAACGGAAGGCGATCTTTTCGAAGATGGCGATCGCGAAGGGTGGTAACACCGCCCACAGGAATGGTGTGCGGCGCGCCCACGCGGATACCAGAATCAGCCAGGCGTAGAGAGGCGCATACCACAGCATATGCACGGTGACGAGGTGATAGAGCAGCATCAGTAACATACGGAACAAAGACAGCCGTCCCCAATAGGCGGCTACGCTCCCACCGCTCCCTAGCACAACTGCGCTGCTCAGCAACAGCATGATCCACAGCGTGGCTGCGGCAATCGCGAAGCTGAGCAGCTGAAGAATCACCATCGGAATGCTCGCTTTTGCGAGGACAGTGGTGAGATCGGAAACCGGCAGCGACTTCCAGAACAGGATGCTGCGATCGCGGCGCTCGCCATAAAGGGCGTCGAGAGAGTAAAAGATGCTGACGATGAAGGCCGCCATCATAATCAGACCCGCGACCATGTCATAGGGATGGGCAAGGGCTTTGTGCTGCTGCGCCGGGTCGAGCGCCGCCATTGCCTGCACAGTTCGTGGAAGCGAAATCAGGCTGATCAGGAAGCCGAACATCGCGACGCCGGCCGCGGCCAGAGGCGCAATATAGATGGAACGGTACTCCCAGAGTTCGCGGCGCACTGACCAATAAAACGGCCGGGTCGCCGACGAGGTCGGGGGCGTGATTGCCTGCGAGCCAAAGGAGTCTGGCAAACTACTCGACGGACTATTCATTGAGCTGCTCCTTGTGCGGTTCCGAACGAGCCGCCCATCACCGCAACAAACAGGTCGGCGATGCTGGGCGTGCGCACCTCGCCTAACGCGGCGACTTGTTGGCGGTCGATTTTCTGATTCGAGTCGCGATCGAAGAGTAAAATGCTGCGGCCAAGCACCTGGCGCTCGTGCATCGGTTTCAGCGCCCGCGCCGCAGTGACCTGCTCCGGGCGCACCGTCACTTCCAGATAACGCGACTCGAATTCTTCCATGCTGCAATTGAGCACGATGCGCCCGCGGTTGATGAACATGAGGTCGGTGAGGACGTGTTGCACATCTTCCACCTGATGAGTGGTCACGACGATGGTGCGACTGCGATCGAAGTAGTCGTTCAGCAGCGAATCGTAAAACTGCTTCCGATACAGAATGTCGAGGCCAAGGGTGGGCTCATCCAGTACCAGCAGTCTCGCGTCGATGGCCATAACCAGCGCGAGGTGCAACTGGGTCACCATGCCCTTAGATAATTCCCTGATCCTGCTGGCGCGGCGGATGTCGGTCTTCGCCAGAAAGCCTTCCGCTCTTGCCCGATCAAATCGTGGGTGCACGCCGGCGACATAGTCGAGCGCCTGCCAAACTCTCATCCAGCGTGGCAGGACGGCGACATCGGCAATGAAGCAAACATCGCGCATCAGTTGGTCGCGCTGGGTCCAAGGATCGCGTCCAAGCACATTCAGTTGTCCCTGATATGAGGTGAGGCCGAGAATAGCGTTGAGCGCGGTAGTCTTGCCTGCGCCGTTGGGACCGATGATTCCGAGGATGTGGCCCTCTTCCACGCGCAAATCGACGCCGTCCAGTGCCATGGTTGCGCCGAAAGCCTTGCGGAGCCCCCGCGCTTCGATGACTGGCATAGCTTGACCTGTCATTTTTTCGGCTCCTCTTCTTCTTCAGCATTCGAAGCAGTGTCAGGCGGCGATGGTTTTGTGCCGTTCAAGAGTTCTTCCGGCCCCAGACCCAGCCGCTGAATCGTCGCTTGTACTCGCGGCCACTCTTCTGCAAGAAACTTCTGGCGTTCGCCCTGCAGCAGTAGATTGCGCGCCCCCGCGTTGATGAACATGCCGCGACCTCGCTTGCTCTCGACCAGTTGCTCGTCGACCAGTTGTTGATAGCCCTTGAGAACCGTGAGCGGATTGACCCGATACTCCGCCGCCACATTGCGCACCGAGGGCAGCGGATCGCCTTCTTTGAGCACGCCGTCGAGTATCATCGCGACCACCCGGTCGCGAAGCTGGCGGTAAATCGGCTGACTGTCGTTCCACTCACGGTCCATGATGTTTTCCAGATGGCCCTTACCAGAGATACCACGCGTTCAGTTCGTCCTGTGCAGGTCGAAGTGCGCGTGGATCGGCTTGTCCCCCATCATGAACGTCCAATCCTCGGTGTGATGCGTGGCGTCGATGAGGGTGAACACCCCATGGTGCATGTGCATCTCGGTGCTCCCGCTGATGTCCTTGAGTTCGAACTCGACCGTCTTGCCGTCAGCGGTCATCTTGCCGGTCATGCGGGGCCGGTTCCCGGCATCGCAATAATGAGTCAGCGTGAGCTGGTCTCCGTCAACGTAAAGCATGGTGACTGGATGGTCGTACTTGGTCGCATCCAATGGCGTTCCTGCTTCCTGCATCTCGTGCACGAGAACGTTTCCCCGAGAAGTGACACGCAGCGAGAGGTGCATCGCTTTACCGCCTGACATTTCCGGCATTTCCGGCACACTGACAGGGCCTTCCCACTCTCCCGCCAGGCTTTTCATGGTTGCGAAGGACTTCTGCGCCTCAGAGAGCACAGGAGCCACGGAGGACTTTTGCGCGTCGGACTGGCCCGACTGTGCGAAAGCCACGGTTGTGAGAGACAGCAAAACTAGGGACAGCATAAAACGAACGGGTTTCATTTTCATTCTCCTTGGACTTCTCTAATCTCGGATCAAGGTTTTCGTGCTCCGACCGGTCTGTGAGCGATCACCTTTGATCTATAGTGATATAGTTAACTATAACAGTATAACAAAAGCAAGCTTTTTCTTTGGTTTCTTTGTCCAGACTGGCAAAGCTCGCTAGGTCAACTCTCTAAAGCGATTGCGCTACAATCGCTGACGCTGGAACCAGCCCATGGGAGAATTGAATAACTGGAGTTCAGAGGCGAGTTCCGTTCCGCGCCGGCGCTGGGGAATCGCTTTCCTATTGGGATTCGGTGTGCTGGTGAACTACTTCGACCGGGTAAATCTGTCGGTATCGCAAGAAGCGCTCCACCAGGCGTTCGGCATCTCCACGGTCACCTTCGGCTATTTGCTGAGCGCCTACAGTTGGACCTATGCCGCGTTGCAACTTCCTTCCGGCCTCATTCTGGACCGCTTCGGAGTGAAGCTTGTTGGCCGTATCGGGGCGTTGCTATGGAGCCTGGCCTCGTTTGCGGCAGCACTCTCGACGGGACTTGTGGGCTTCCTGGGCGCGCGGCTCTTACTCGGAGTCGGCGAGGCACCGACGTTTCCAGGGAACGCAAAGGCAGTCGGATATTGGTTTCCCGCGAACGAGCGCAGCCTGGCCACGGCAATTTTCGATTCCGCGGCAAAGCTGGGTCCGGCGCTCGGCATTCCGATGATTGGGCTGTTGCTGTTACGTTTCGGCTGGCGATGGAGCTTTTCAGCCACCGGCCTTATCAGTGTGGCCTACGCTGTTTTGTTTTATTTCTTATATCGGAATCCCAGCGAGGACAAATCATTGTCGCCGGCGGAGCGGAATTTTATTCGAGAGGGCGGAGCGCAGCCCGAAGATCGTCTGAAAGCGGCTAAAGGCGCTCCTTTGGGATATTTGTTGCGCCAGCGCAAGGTGTGGGGTCTGGTGCTGGGTTTTGCTTCCTATAACTACACCTTCTATCTCTTGCTGACGTGGCTACCTTCGTATCTTTCCTCCACCCATCACATCGATCTTATACATTCTGTTTTTTATACGAGTGTTCCTTGGCTGTTTGCGACTTTTGCCGACATTTTCATGGGCGGCTGGTTGGTGGATCGATTGATCCAGCGCGGCCGGGATGCATCGCTCGTCCGGCAAATCATTCTTATCGGAGGCACCACGCTGGGACTGGGGGTGGTGGGAGCGGCGTACGCGCGAAGCACCGTCGCGGCGATTGTATGGATCAGTCTGGCCATCGGAGGATTGTCGGCGGCCGCGCCGGTGGGCTGGTCCATACCGTCGTTGATTGCTCCACGGGAGAGCGTGGGAACGCTTGGGGGTATTTTGAACTTCGGAAATCAACTGTCGGCGATCACCGCGCCGATTGTGACGGGGTATATCGCGCAGATCACGCATTCGTTTTTTTGGGCGTTCGGTGCGGCTGCGGTTTTTCTGGTGGTGGGCATCTGCGGGTACGGGTTTCTGCTTGGCAGAATCGAAGTGATTTCCGAGCCGGCGTGACCCACGACGGCGGCGTGGGTCGCAGGGCGTGTTAGCTATATATCGAGAAGCTACGTGGTCCGAGAAATGTTGAGGTCATCGAAAACGCGAAGCAGATCGAGTTTGCAATCCAGGCGCCGTTTGGTTTTCCTTGTCTGCGCAGTGGTCCTGCTGGCTTTTTATCTCACTGCCCTTTCCGGGCAAATCTCGAAGAAGCCGGAGGCAGCCATCACCGTCCACTTTACTGACGTTCGTGAAAAGGCCGGCATCACTTTCTTGCAGGACGCCACCGCCACCGACGAAAAAAATTATCTGGAAACGATGGGCACTGGCGTGGGATGGATCGATTACGACCAGGATGGCCTCATGGATTTATTCTTCGTTCAGTCCGCGGCCACCGATTGGTACAAGCCGCCTCGTCCCCTGCGCTCCGCTCTATACCACAACAACGGTGACGGAACTTTTACCGACGTTACCGACAAAGCGGGGGTGGGCGGAATTGGACACTACGGTCAGGGAGTTGCCGTGGGAGACTATGACAATGACGGATATCCTGACCTCTACGTGACCGGCTACGGCAGAGCCATTCTCTACCACAATAATGGCGATGGAACATTCACCGATGTTACTGCCAAGGCCGGAGTCGCCGACGAAGGCGGTTGGTCAACCAGCGCTGGCTGGTTTGACTATGACAAAGACGGTTATCTTGACTTGATTGTGACCAACTACATCGACTGGTCGCCGAAAAATAACATTTGGTGTGGAGAGCGCCGGCCAGGTTATCGCTCTTATTGTCATCCGGGGAATTATAAGGGCCAGAGAATCAAGCTTTACCATAACAATCACGACGGAACCTTCACCGATGTAAGCGATGCTTCGGGCGTGGGCAAGCCGGAAGCCAAGGGCATGGGCGTAGTGCTAGCTGATTTCAACAACGACGGATGGAGCGACATCGCTATCGCCAACGACTCATGGCCGAATTTTTTATTTCTCAACAAACATGACGGAACCTTTGAGGACGCATCGTTCACCTCGGGTGTGGCAGCGGGCGAAGACGGCCGATATGAAGCCGGCATGGGGATCGACGCAGCCGATGTGGATGGCGATGGCTGGCAGGACATCTATATCACTCATCTTGATTTCGAACTCAACCGTCTGTACCGCAATCACAGAGATGGAACCTTCGATGACGACACCTTTCGCTCCGGAATCGGCAACAAAGCCATCCTGCTGAGCGGGGTTTCCATGAAATTCATGGATTACGACAACGACGGGTGGGACGACATCTTGCAGTTGAACGGCGCCATGCTCGACAACATAAATCTTTACCACAGTGAAGTAAGCTACAAGGAACCGCTGCTGATGTTCCGGAATCTGGGAAAAGGCCAGTTCGCCAAGGTGTCAGATTCTCTTGGCCCTGACTTCATGCGCCCCATTGTCGGACGCGGCCTGGCTACGGCGGATTTCGACAACGACGGCGACCTCGACATTGCGATCAACATTCGTGGCGATTATCCTGAACTGCTGCGCAACGACGGCGGCAATGCCAATCATTTTCTCGAGGTTCTCTTGGTTGGGACGAAGTCCAACCGCGATGGCGTCGGTGCCTCTCTAAAACTAACCTCAGAGGGATTTGTCCACGTTGAGCAGGCCAAGGGCGGAATGAGTTACATGTCGGCCAGCGATCCGAGAATTTTCTTTGGCTTAGGCAAGCGCACCAAAATCGACTCGCTCGAAATTACATGGCCGAGCGGCCAGGTCGATCATTTGACGAACCTGGCCGTCGACCAAATCATTGCCGTGAAAGAAGGCGTTGGAATCGTCCCCCATCCGTTCCCAAAGGTGCCTGGCCGATAATGAATTTTCCACGGCGGCATTTTCTGGGCTCTTCTCTTGTCGTTCTCGGCACCACTCTGCTGGAGGCGCTGACCACGCCGCTTTCACGTTGGAAGACATCGCTGGAACTTGGGACTGCTGTGTCTACTCCTTCACCGGCGTCTCCTGTCATCTTTGTCGACGTGGCCCGCCAGGCCGGCCTGAACGCTCCCAACGTGTGGGGAGCCGTCGATCACAAGCGTTCCATCATTGAAGCGAAGGGAAGCGGGTTGGCGTTTTTCGATTACGACCACGACGGCTGGCTCGACATTTATTTGACCAATGGAACCCGGCTTGATGCCGATTGGCCGCCAGGAAAAGCTCCCACCTCTCATCTCTACAGAAACAATCGAGACGGCACCTTCACCGACGTAACCGAAAAATCAGGACTGGCTCGCACCGGCTGGCAGACCGGAGTCTGCGTCGGCGATTACGACAACGACGGCTGGGACGACTTGTTCTGCTGTTTCTGGGGGCACAATATCCTTTTTCACAACAATGGCGATGGAACATTTACCGACGTAACCCGCAGGGCAGGCGTCTATGATGAGCAGGTTCGCTGGGGCGCGGGATGCACCTGGCTCGACTACGATCGTGATGGGCGCCTTGATTTATTCGTGTGCAATTACGTCAGGCTCGATCCGGCCAGAATTCCGCCGCCGGGCAAAGATCCGCTCTGCCAGTGGAAGGGAATCCCCGTTATGTGCGGTCCCCGCGGCCTTGCTGGCGACACCAATGTTCTTTATCACAACAACGGGGACGGCACCTTTACTGACGTGTCGGCAAAATCTGGCGTGATGAAACCCGGCCCGCGCTACTCGATCACGGCAGTCTCTTACGATTTCGATAATGATGGCTGGCCTGATATTTACATCGCCGTCGATTCCGAGCCAAGCGTCCTTCTCCACAACAATCATGATGGCACGTTTACCGACATCGCCGTTCCTGCCGGCTGTGCTTACAGTGACAACGGCCACGAGCAGGCTGGAATGGGCGTCGCCGTGGGCGATTACGATTGCGACGGCTGGCTCGACATCTTCAAGACGAACTTCGCCGACGATACCTGCAATCTTTATCACAACAACGGCGACGGAACGTTTACAGACGAGACCTTTGCCTCGGGGATCGGAATCAATAGCCGCTACGTCGCCTGGGGCTGCGGCTTTGTAGACTACGACAACGACGGCTGGCCTGACATTATTCAGGTCAACGGCCACGTATATCCGGAAGTCGAAGGACACGGCATCGGCCAGGAGTTCAAGAATCCGCGCCTCGTCTACAGGAACCTGGGCCAGGGACGATTCAAAGACGTCTCATCTGGAATGGGTCCCGGCATTGCTGAGCGCTTCTCCAGTCGAGGCGCCGCTTTCGGCGACTACGATAACGACGGCGATATCGACGCGCTCATACTCAACCTCAACGACCTGCCCTCGCTCCTTCGCAACGACGGCGGGAACGCGCAGAACTGGATCAAACTGAAGCTGATCGGGACCGTGTGCAATCGCACTGCGATCGGCGCGCGTGTGCGCGTACTCACGGGCAGCCATGCACAGATAGATGAAGTTCACAGCGGTGCAAGCGTGATGTCGCAGAGCGATTTGCGTTTGCACTTCGGCCTGGGAAAATCGCAGGTGGCCGACCTGATCGAAGTAAAATGGCCAACCACTCAGAAAGTCGAGCGGTTCATGCAAGTGAAGGCGAACCAGATTCTCACCATCCGCGAAGGCAGCGGTATCGTGGACTCTTTCCAGCCGAAAGCGAACGGCGTAGCGAAATGAAGGCTTTGCTGCTCTCCAAATATCGCTCGCTCGAAATAGCAGAGCTCCCGGTGCCTACTCCGGCCCCCCATGAAATTCTGGTTCGGGTTGCCGCCTGCGGAATTTGTGGCAGCGATGTGCATGGCTATGATGGTTCGTCGGGCCGCCGCATTCCGCCCATCGTGATGGGGCACGAGGCCGCTGGCACGGTTGCTGCGATCGGCAATAACGTAAGAGGTTTTAAAGAGGGCGACCGCATCACTTTCGACTCGACGATCTATTGCGGCTTATGTGGGAGCTGCCTTCGCGGCGACGTGAATCTCTGCGACAACCGCCAAGTTCTAGGTGTTTCTTGCGGCGATTACAGGCGCGCTGGAGCGTTTGCCGAATTCGTGGTCGTTCCTGCGCGTATTGTTTACCGCCTTCCGGAAACCCTCCCGTTCGAGGAAGCCGCCATGCTCGAGGCGGTCTCCGTCGCGCTCCACGCGGTATCGCTGGTTCCCGTGCATCCTCAAGACAATGCTTTAGTGGTGGGCGCTGGCATGATCGGACTCCTCATCGTGCAAGCTCTCCACGCAGCGGGCTGCTCTCATGTATACGTATCCGATGTCGATCAAACGCGCTTGAACCTGGCGCAAGAGCTGGAAGCAGCCGCCACATTTGCAGCCGGGCCCAGCCTCATCACGCAAGTGATGGCCGCAACCAATGGAGTTGGCATGGACCTGGCGATTGAAGCCGTCGGCATCGATGCAACCGTAAGTGCTGCGATCGATAGCGTTCGCAAAGGCGGCAACGTTGTTCTCGTCGGCAATGTTACGCCGGAGGTCACACTGCCTCTGCAAAGAGTCGTCAGCCGCCAGATCCGGTTGCAAGGGTCATGCGCGTCCTCCGGCGAATATCCTCGGGCTATCGAACTCATGAGCAGTGAAGCGATCCGGGTGAAGCCGCTCATCAGCGCGATTGCGCCGTTGGAAGATGGTCCGCGATGGTTCGAGCGGCTCTACGCCCGCGAGCCTAATCTGATGAAGGTTGTTCTTGCACCCGGGAAGACGTTGTGAGCAGTACCCTTTTCGACCTCGACGGACGAGTGGCGATTGTTACTGGAACCAGCCGCGGCCTCGGTCAATACATGGCGCGCGCACTGGCCAAAGCCGGCGCGGATCTGGTTCTCACAAGCCGTAACCGCGATCACCTCTTGACGTTCGAGAAAGAGATACACGCTCTCGGACGGCGTGCAGTTTCTCTTCAACTTGATGTGAGGCAGCAGGCGAGTATCGAACGCATGGCGGCGGAAGCCGAACAGGCATTTGGCCATCTCGACATCCTGGTCAACAATGCCGGGTGCAATGTGCGCAAACCCGCGCTCGACGTGACCTGGGACGAATGGAATCTGATTCTCGATACAAATCTTCGCGGAAGCTTTTTTGTCGCGCAGGCCGTGGCCCGCCGCATGATCCCTCGCCGATACGGACGCATCATCAACATTGGATCCGTCACCAGCGTTGCCGGTTACGCTGGCGTGGCGCCTTATGGAGCCAGCCGTGGCGGGATTCGACAACTTACGATGAGTTTGGCCGACGATTGGGGCAAGCATGGAATCACTGTGAACTGCCTGGCTCCTGGATGGTTTCGCACCGAACAAAACAAGATCCTCTACGAAAATAAAGAGTGGCTCGAGTATCTCTGCGACCGCATTCCTCTCAAGCGCCCCGGTCAGCCAGAAGATCTGGACTCGGCCGTAGTCTTCCTCGCCGGCGAATCCAGTCGCTACATCACAGGTCAAACTTTGCTGGTCGATGGAGGCATATCTACCGGCGCAACCCGCGCGCTCGCTGATTAGTGCGAAGGGATTCTCCCCGATGGTCTGCGCAGGACCAGAGTTGCACCCGCGATCAAAGTACCTGTCGTTTTGAGAAAATTGCGGCGATCCATGTCTCCCCGCAGCCTCTGCCCATTTTGCCACGGGCATTATCTCTGATCGAGTTCTGCCTGTATACGCTTACGACGCCGCTACCGAATGATTTGATTCAACGGGGAACTCCTACTCGCCCCGGCCGCCGTCCCAGTTCACCCCATGAGCCCTCGCGATCCTAACGCAGGGACGATCCGAGAGTGATCCCACTAACGGCGGTTGACATGTCCCATCGATGTGCTTACCGTTTTTCCTGCTAATGTAGTCGGTTGCTCTTCATTTTCAAGTTTGTGTTTCGATTCGATTGGCACGACTTCATTGGGGCTGAGGAAATGAGTTGAAGGAGCTGGGCCAGAAATTCGCGGGCATGTTCGGCGGGCAGCCTGCTGTTTTTAGCGCGCCCGGCCGCGTCAATTTAATCGGGGAGCATACCGATTACAATGACGGCTTCGTCATGCCAAGCGCCATCGGCCTGCGCACTGATGTCGCCATCTCTCTCGCCTCGGAAGGGAAGCTGCGAATTCACTCCCAGGACTTTCCTCAGTCCTTCGAATTCGATTCCAATAATCTGCCGCAGCGCGCTACCGGAGCGTGGTGTGACTATGTTCTCGGGATTGCTGTTGCTCTACAGAAGAGCGGCCAGACTCCTGGGGCCGCAAACATATTCGTGCAGAGCGAAATACCCATCGGCGCGGGCCTCAGTTCTTCGGCGGCTATTGAAGTGGCCAGCGCGCTTGCACTCCTTAGTCTCAACCGCGAAACCCTCCCATTGGAGGACGTGGCCAAACTCTGCCAGCGCACTGAGAACACTTTTATTGGAGCTCGGGTCGGCATCATGGACCAGTTTGTCTCCTGCCTGGGAAAAGCCGGCCACGTACTTTTTCTCGATTGCCGTTCGCTTGATTTCGAGTTCATCCCTATTCCCGGCACCGTAAAGTTGGTGATCTGCAATACCATGGTCAAGCACCAGCACGCAGGCGGAGAGTACAATCGGCGGCGCGAGGAGTGCGAAGAAGGTGTAAGAATTTTTGCTAAGTGGTACCCGGAGATTCGTGCTCTTCGCGATCTTTCGGTTGCTCAACTGATGCAGCACTCGCAGGATGTTCCCCCAATTATCTACAAGCGCTGCGAGCACGTGGTCGAGGAAAATCAACGGGTGCGCGATGCAGCCGGTTGCCTGCACGCCGGCGATCTGAACGCTTTCGGCCAGCTGATGCGTGAATCGCATCGCAGTCTACGCGATCTGTACGAGGTCAGCTGCCGTGAGTTGGATATTATGGCCGAGGCTGCTGAAGGTCTTCCAGGCTGTTACGGCGGCCGCATGACCGGCGGCGGTTTTGGTGGATGCACCATCAACCTGGTGGAGGCAACTGAGGCCGAGTTGTTCGCCGACGAGATCTCCGCTCGCTATCAACGAACAGTGGGGATCAAGCCGGCTGTCTACATCTGCTCAGCTGCCGATGGCGCAAGGTCTGAAAGCGACGCGGCAGGATAGCGCGACCGTTTCCTGGAACACACGTCGTCGGTACTGGAGCATTCGTCACATCACTCATTTTGCGCTGGAGAAGGTGCTTTGACCTGCGCTCCGTGGATTCCCGCTCTTCGCTTGCAAAGTCGGGATTTCGAAGGGCGTCCACTTCACAGCGGCGGCTTTATGTTGCCGTATTCGTAGCGTGCGGAGGAGTGGACCTTGTCGACGTCGGTCTCGATCCGCAACGGCCATCCCTTCGCCTTGGAAATCCAGATCTGCATATCGACCTTCCCCCTGGGAGTCTCATCGTGCGAGCTGTAGACCGCCGCCATCTCACCGTTTACCGGTTCGTCCTTTAGATAGCGGCACGTTGTTTTATCCTTATCCTCGTTCTTCCGTAGGTTCTCTTGTTTCAACTGCTCCGCATCTTTTATGGAGTCGGTCACACTCCATTTGCCGTTGATCTTCCCATAAATGGAGCCGGCGGCGTAGATAGTCTCACTGGTCATAGTTTGGCTGCCGATCTTCATACTCACGTAGACATGGGCGGGGATGATGTCAAGCTTGCTTTCAGCGTCCAAAATCGTCTTGCAATCGTCTTGGGCCGCCAGAGGCGACGCGCTCATCAGCAGATGTCCGATCGTGAAGCAAACCAGGACGTAGACCAATTTCGTCCGCATCGTTTCCATAGCCTGAATCCTCGCGCCGATGATAACCTAGTGCCCTGCTTCCGACCAGCCTTAAACAAGCTCGTACCACCTAAGAATCCATTCGGATTACTTCCGCGTCGTCCATGCGATTCTTCGTCGCTTTCCGGCAGGCGATCTAACTCCGACACGAATCGACCTCCGGCGAGTGGTCGTCTGGTCGTCATTTACCCACTATGAGCGCTGCAAGGGATTTCTTCTTCTCGTTCTCTGCTTTACACTTGCAGTTTGAATCAAGACATCCAGGCATGGATCGACCAGTTGCGCGCCGGCGACGTGCGCACGCTGGCTCGCGCCATTTCGACCGTGGAGAATCGCGCGCCGGGATGGTCTGAGCTGCTGAAAGCGCTGTTCCCTCATAGCGGAAAGGCTCGGGTGCTTGGGTTGACAGGTCCGCCGGGAGCGGGAAAGAGCACGCTGGTCGATCAGCTTGCCCGCTTCTATCGAAGAGGCAACGACGAAAACAATCGCACCGTGGGCATTATCGCAGTCGATCCGACCAGTCCCTACACGGGCGGTGCGATTCTGGGCGATCGCATCCGCATGCAGGAACACTTCTCCGATCCCGGCATTTATATTCGCAGTATGGCGACGCGCGGCTCCCTGGGCGGGCTCGCTCGCACTACGGGTGACGTAGCCACGGTGCTGGATGCTTCGGGCCGCGACCTCATCATGATTGAGACTGTGGGGGTGGGCCAGGATGAAGTCGACATTGTGCGATTGGCCGATGTCACGATTCTTATCCTCGTGCCTGGCATGGGCGATGATGTGCAAACCATCAAAGCCGGCATCATGGAGATTGCCGACATTTTCGTGATCAACAAAAGCGACCGCGACGGCGCCGACAACGTGGAGCGCGAAATCCACACGCTGCAGTCGCTAGCCGTGCGCCACGACGGGTGGACGCCGCCGATCGTCAAGACGGTCGCCAGCGAAGGAACCGGGGTAAAGGAATTGGCCGAGGCCATCGCGAACTATGAATCGTATCTGCAGAAAAATAATCTGGCGCTGACCAAGAGTGCCGAGAATTGGCAAGAGCGCCTGGTCGAAATGTTGCGCGACACCATGCTGGAGAAGGCGCGCACGCAAGTCGGGGACGGCAACCTGGCGCGGCTGGCGGTGGAAGTGGCCGAGCACAAACTCGATCCTTATACGGTCGTAGAGGAGATCGCGGCGAAAGTTGGGAAAAGCTAATGGCACAGATCGATCACATCGGCATCGCGGTGAAGTCGCTGGCGGCGGCGAAGTCGATCTACGAGAAGCTGGGCCTGAATGTCTCTCCGGAAGAGACGGTAGAACAGGAGCAGGTGCGGGTGGTAATGGTTCCAGTGGGTGAGAGCCGGCTGGAATTGTTGGAGGCGACTTCGGAGAATTCAACGATTGCGAAGTTTATCGCCAAGCGTGGCGAGGGCCTGCATCATGTATGTCTGCGAGTTCCAGATTTGCCGGCGGCGGTTGCGCGCTTGAAGAAAGATGGCGTGCGCCTGGTCTCAGAAGAAATCAAGACCGGTGCGGGCGGTCACAAATATGTGTTCATACATCCCTCGAGTGCAGGTGGAGTGCTGCTGGAGTTAGTCGAGGGATAGTTCGAACAGAACGAGATCGGCCACGGATCTCCGCGGATTTTCACGGATGGGCAACGGACTTTCCTTCATGCTTCTTCTTGCCATCGACACTTCCGGTAAGCAAGGCAGCATCGCGCTGGCGCGCGCCGGGGAACCGACTGCTGATGGCGGCGACTTCGAAGTGATCGAGATTGCGCCTTTGGTCGGCGGCACTTTCTCCGCGCAACTCATTCCCCAAATCGCCGAGCTACTCTCCCGCAACGGGTTCATGAAGAGCGCCATCGGCGCTTTTGCCGTAGCCTCCGGGCCGGGATCGTTCACGGGGCTTCGGATCGGCCTGGCAGCGGTCAAGGGCATGGCCGAGATTTTGCGGAAGCCTATTGCTGCCGTGTCTCTGCTCGAAGTTTGTGTCTCCGCCAGCGCTGCCCAGGGCAAAATCATGGCCGTCCTGGATGCAGGACGAAGTGAGGTCTACGTCGGGGAGTACGAAATCCCCGCGAGTGACCGTCGAGTTCAACGAGAGCGACTCCTGACGAGGAACGAATTTCTTTCCCTGGCAAAAGGATGGATGGTCGTGACCCCGGATTCTGCGATCGCCGAAGCCGCAAGCGCCGCCGGACTGTCGGTCACAACTCTCGACCCAATTTCTGCCGCCGCAGTTGCGCACTTAGGATGGCGCAAGATTCAGTCCGGCGATACGGTAACTCCTGAGCAGTTGGAGGCGAACTACATCCGCCGCACCGACGCCGAGATGCTTGAGAGGAGCGGAGCCTGAGCTTGCGCATCCGGCTGGCAACGCGCAGCGATATTGCGGCCATGATCGAACTTGAGCGCGATGCTCCCGTTGCCGGTCACTGGTCCCGCGAGCAATACGAGCGCATCTTTGACATCCCGGATGGGCCGCAGCCCGCTGAGCGCTTCGCGTGGGTAGCTGAGCATGAATCCGCAAAGTCGGAGAACCTCACGAGCCAGGCGTCTGAAATTCTGGCCTTCCTCGTGGCACACCGAATTGGCTCCGAATGGGAACTGGAAAACATGGTTGTCACAGAAACGCTTCGTCGCCGGGGTCTGGGAGCAAGGCTACTGGATGAGTTCATAGTCCACGCCACAGCCGAGAGCGCCGTCGCGATATTTCTGGAAGTTCGCGAGTCAAACGAGAGCGCCCGCGCCCTCTATCGCAAGGCGGGCTTTCTAGAGACCGGATTGCGAAGGAGTTACTACGCGAATCCTCCCGAAGACGCAATCCTTTGTCGCTTAAGCCTTTATTAAGCCTTTCTCAGAACGAGACTGCACCAGAATTCGGCATTGAACCGATTTTGTAGCTGTGGTAGCGTTTAGCCAGAAATCCCCGGTTGGAGGTCCACTGGATGCTGACGCAGAAGGATGCTCTCCTGACCAATCACGATGAATTTCGCAAGCTGGCTCAGGAGCACATGCAGTATTCCACTCGTCTTGATTCTCTCACCCAAAAGCGTTACCTCAGCGAAGACGAAAAGCTAGAGGAAGTTCGGCTGAAAAAACTCAAGCTGCGGCTCAAAGACCAAATGCAATCGATTGAGCGGCAGTTTCGCCAGCAGTTCGGAGCTCACGTAGCATAGTTTTCTTGGCCATTCAACGGCGGCAGTCGCCGCTACGGGCTTTTTGTATCTACCCATCGGCGCTCATCGGCGCCTTTCTTTATTTGGACTTACACCCTTTCTGACCGAACGCAAGCCGGCGACGCCTACCTCTGCTCTATAATGGCACTCTGCTCCCATGGTTCGTGACGGCTACTATTACGGGCTGGCGTTTATTGCGGCGGCAGGTCTGGTGGGGTGGTTCGCACGGCCCGTCTGGGCCATTGTGCCCCTGCTGCTTGCCCTGTTCTTTCTCTGGTTCTTTCGCGACCCCGAACGGGTCATTTCGAATTCGCCGGGCGCCGTGGTCTCGCCCGGCGATGGAAAGGTCACGGATGTTTCAACTGTGATGGCCGACGGTGAAAAAAAGCTGCGCATCAGCATCTTCCTGAATGTCTTCGACGTGCATGTCAACCGTTCGCCGATCGCGGGGATTGTGCGCGAAGTTCGCTATCAGCGCGGGAAGTTCCTGAACGCCATGAACCCTGCCTCGGCGGAGCAGAATGAGCAGAATATTGTCCGCGTGGAAGGCGACGGTCGTGTCGTCGTCTTCAAGCAGATCGCCGGATTGCTGGCGCGAAGAATCGTCTTCCACCCGAAGATCGGGGATCGACTCGAGCGGGGCCAGCGCGTGGGGCTAATCAAATTTGGTTCTCGGGTGGATATATTGTTCGACGCCGAAGCCCAGCTGCGTGTAAAAGTTGGTGACCGGGTTCGCGGCGGCGCCAGCGTTCTGGCGCACTTGCAGCCGAAGGCAGAAATGGCAAGCGCCGCGAATCACGCCAGTGAAGGGGCGCGCTGATGGATCTTCCGGTTCCAAAACGAAGACAGAACGACCGGAGCCCGCGCCGAATGCGCAAAGGGATGTATATTCTCCCCTCTCTGTTTACAACGGGGAATATGGCGGCGGGCTTCTACGCCATTCTTGAGGTCGTACACGCCAGCGCCACGGCCGCGTGGCATTTGGATAATGCGGCGAAAGCGATTGGCTTTGCGGTTCTGTTCGATGGCCTCGATGGCCGCGTTGCGCGTATGACCGGCACCAGCAGCGATTTCGGCAAAGAACTCGATTCGCTCGCGGATGTGATCACGTTTGGCGTTGCCCCGGCAATGCTGGCCTGGACGTGGGGGTTTCACTTGCTGCCGTCAGTCACGCTAGCCGATTGGCAGTGGAACTGGAACATAAAACTCACCCAACTCGGTGCAATTGCAAGCTTTCTGTTTCTAATGGCTGGAGCCAGCCGCTTGGCGCGCTTCAATATTACAACCAACCCGCAGCCTTCCAATCCCGGCCGCCCAGGAAAGAAATACTTCGTCGGTATGCCGATTCCGGCGGGTGCGGGAGTGATTGCGGCCGTGGTTCATTTTCAATCCGGTATTCCTCTCGAATCCTGGTACATGGCCATTACGTGGTTGACCATGGTAGCCGTGGTCGGCTATCTGATGGTGAGTACGTGGCGTTTTTACAGTTTCAAGGACATTGATTTTCGCTCGCGCCATCCCTTTCGTCTGATTGTTCTTTTCGGAGCTTTATTTGCCGGAATCTGGTATTTCTCCAAGCCGCTGCTGTTTGCGATTGCGCTGCTCTACATGTTCTCGGGAGTTTTCTGGCGCCTGCAATGGATTTTCCGCCGCCGCAACCAGCCTCCGCCACCCGCCTACAAGGAGGCTTCGCAGATCTCATGAGTAGTCCCTCAAAAGTTACGGCACCGTCGGCGTTATCTTCATCGCGCGGGCAACTCTTTCGCGCCGCCATTGTGGGCGCGGCAACGCTCAAAGGGAAGGAAATCGCCGAAATGCTCAACGAGCGCAATTTCCCGGCCGTGGACGTGCGCTTGCTAGACGACGACGAATCGATCGGCCAGCTCGAAGCGACCGGCGATGAAATCAACTTCATCCAAAGCGTGCGCGCAGAGCAATTCACTCACGTCGACTTCACCTTTTTTGCCGCCGACGCCGAGTGTACCCGCAACAACTGGAAGCGTGCCCGCGATGCTGGCAGCGCGATCATCGATCTATCCGGCGCATTGGAAGAAGAAGCGGGCGCCGAGGTGCGCTCCGTCTGGCTTGAGCGTGAGCGCGGAAAGATGTGGCAGCCGGAGTTGCAACCGGCTCCTTGCATCGTGGCAGATCCCGCAGCCGTCGCAGTGGCTCTGCTGCTTGCGCGCGCGCGCAAAGCCGGAGCCATCCGCAGCGCGGTGGCGACGGTATTTGAGCCCGCGTCCGAGCAGGGGCAAAAAGGCATGGACGAGTTGCACCAGCAAACCGTTAATCTATTGTCATTCCAGCCGCTGCCGAAAGATATGTTCGATGAGCAGGTGGCATTCAATATGCTCGCGCGCTACGGGCAGAAATCGCGATTGTCGCTGGAGTCGCTGGAAGCGCGTGTGCGCCGCCACTACCGGAAAATCGCCGGCGCCGAGGCGCTTAACCCCGCCGTGATGCTGCTTCAGCCTCCGGTTTTTCACGGCCACGCTCTGGCTATTTTCTTGGAAATGGACCAGCCGGTCGATCGGGAAAAATTGTCGCAGGCCCTCGCCGGAGACCACGTCACCCTCGCTGGACCGGATGACGATTCGCAGCCCAGCAATGTGAACACAGCTGGTCAAGCCAACATTTTGCTTGCCCTGAAGAGCGAAGCATCCCGGCCCAATGGAATCTGGCTGTGGGCGGCCATCGACAACCTGCGCGTCGCCGCCATGACCGCGGTGGAATGCGCCGAGAGCATGATTGCAACCCGCCCGCTGGGAAAAATCCAGTGAAGCTGTCGGGTCTCGCCCTGCTGGTTCTTCTCATTATCGGCGCCGGTTGCGGATACCACACCGCCGGCCATGCCGTGCAGCTCCCGGAAAACGTCAAGACCATCGCTATCCCGGCATTCGTCAATGACACCACGACATACCGCATAGAACAATTGCTGACGACCTCGGTGGTGCGCGAGTTCACAACTCGCACCCACTACCACATTCTCAACGATCCCAGCGAAGCTGCCGACGCCACCCTGCGCGGGGTTGTACTCTCCGCGTCATCATCACCGCTCACTTATAACTCCGCAACCGGACAGGCCGCCAGCGTCTTGGTGGTTGTGAGCATGAAGGTGTCGCTCACCGACCGCCAGGGAAAAGTGCTCTATCAGAATCCCGCGTACCTGTTTCGCGAGCAGTACGAAGTTTCGCAGGATTTGTCTAGTTTCTTCGAGGAAGACTCGCCCGCCTTCCGGCGGCTCTCGCAGGATTTCGCGCGCACCTTGGTCTCAAACATTCTGGAAGGCTTCTAGCCGAGTTCGACTAACCCACGTTCGTCGCATCCACCGATAACCCAGAACGACCTTGCACTGGGCCGAACCTACTTTTGCGGCGCGTTCGGATTTGGCTGCGGCTTCTGCTGATCTGGAGTTTGCTGGTCCGGCTTCTGATCATCCGGCTTCTGATCCGCTTTGGGAAGTTCCTTGCCCTGATACAGAATCTTCACACTGGAACCGAAGCGCTTGTAATCCTCGTACTTCACGATTTCGCGGATGTGGATATCGCCGGTGTTGAAGTGCAAGGTGTCGTCGGCGCGTGTGTAGGTAGGGAACCAGTACTGGTTATCGATCTGCTCGCGCCACGTGGTGAACTTGGGGTAAAGGTGTTCTGTCTTGCCCTTCTTTTTCGTGTCGCGAATCTCCGGCACGGCCTGTCCGTAGGTCTTCACGATCTGGAAATCGTGATCGTCCACCCAGATGCGTCCTTGAAAGTAGCGCTTCTTGCCGACAATCTGTTTCGGAGCGATGTCGAAGACGTAACAATGCAATTGATCTTCCTGCTGCTGGCCCACGTAGAGGATGTTGTATTCCGGAATCTCGTCGGTCGTCAGCACGAACGGAAGCTTGTTGCGAAAATCCTGTACGTCGCCTTCGTCGAGCGACAGATTGCCTTGCTCCAGAGTCGACTGCGGCGCGAATACCACGTTCTCAATGCGATGCCCCTTGTCGTCGTAAAGCACGTCGAAGACTTCGTGATACTCTCCCGTGACCGTGTCGCCGTCGCGCGTCTGCACTTTGATGTCCTGCCGGTAGGTGTAGTGGTCGCGAGCATCCTTGAACAGCTTCTCCTTGGCAGCGAAGTGCGTGATGATCTCTTCGGGCTTAACGCCTTGGGGAGGAGTGTTCTCGAGAGCACCCTCTTGGGCAGTGATTGGGGAAGCGGCGAATGCACAACCTAGCAAGGCGAGAAACAGGACGCGAGAGAACAACCGTTTCATTACCCTATTCTACCGAATAAGCACGGACTCGGCTCCGCGAGGATGGGAGCCGTGGCGAACTTTACTAGAGACAAAGCTTACCGCGGCGACCCTCCCCCGACCCCTCTCCGCTCAGTGAGGCCGGGGTAAGGGCGCTGCAGTTCTGCCGCCTACTTGGATGCCATGTCCCGAAAGAGGTTGCCGTGGGAAAAATTGGCCTCTAGCTGCGGGCTATCGAGCACTGACATCCCGTCCGACCGGGAGCCTGACCTCTCAGCGGCGAGACTGGCAGCAGGACCGTGCAATCAATGCCATCAATGCTATCATTGATGATATGGCCAGCATCACAATCCGGAAACTCCCCGAAAATACAAAACGGCGGCTGCGCATTCGTGCTGCCCGCAACGGCCGCTCGATGGAGCAGGAAGCCCGAGAACTGCTAGAAGCCGGTCTTGCCCAGGCGGATTCCGAGCCCAAAGATATTGGCGAAGCCATCCGCCGGATCTTCGCTCCCTTAGGCGGTGTCGATTTGAGGATTCCTCCTCGCGGCCCGATCCGCGACCCCGGCATACGCTGATCAGCCATGCTAATCCTCGACACGAATGTAATATCAGAAACAATGCAGGCCGCGCCGTCGCCGAGAGTTTCAGAGTGGCTGGCGCAGCAGCAGAGCGCCGAACTGTTCACCACGACTATCTCGATGGCGGAGATTCTCTACGGCATCGAACTTCTGCCGCCAGGGAAGCGGCGCGCAGCCCTGCTCGCCGGCGCCGACCGGATGTTCGGCAAGGTGCTATTTGGGCGCATTCTTCCGTTCGACGAAGAAGCGGCGCGGGCCTTCGCGCAGATAGCCGCCGCGCGTCGCGCGCAAGGCCGTCCTATCGCGGAGTTTGACGCGCAGATCGCCGCCATCGCCCGTTCTCGCCGCGCCGTTCTAGCCTCACGCAACGCCGCCGATTTCGAGGGTTGCGGCGTGCGTCTGGCGAATCCATGGGCCGGACCGTAGCGCCGGCGTCCTACCGAAACCTGCTACACTTTTCCGTTTGCCAAGGAGCACTTCTTAATGCGCCGTTTTTGCTTCATGTCTCTTTTCCTAATTGTCTTGACGCTGCCTGCTTTCACGCAGGCCAAGCATCCCTTCACCTTCGAAGACATGATAAAGCTCAAGCGTGTCGGTGAGCCCGAGGTTTCGCCCGACGGTAAGTGGGTAATCTTCAGCGTGGTCGATGTCGACCTCGAAGCCAACACCAAGACCCCGCACATCTGGATCGTGCCTACGGCTGGCGGTCAGGAGCGGGAAATAATTGCCGATCAGGACGCCGACCGTCCGCGCTGGGCGCCGGATGGGAAACGGTTTGCATTTATTTCCACGAAGGCGGAAGGATCGCAGGTATGGGCCGCCGATTTCGACGGCGTGTCGGGGACTGTGACCGCAACGCATAGGCTGACGATGATAGCGACCGAGGCGAGCGGCGAACTCTGGTCGCCCGACGGAAGAAACATTCTGTTTACCTCTGATGTTTATCCCGAGTGCGATGGCGAGCCCGCCGCCGAGTTTGACTGCAACGCGAAGGAACTCAAAGAGGCTGATCAATCAAAGGTCAAGGCACAAATTTTCACGCACCTGCTCTATCGTCATTGGAACGCTTACAAAGAAGGCAAACGCACGCACATCTTCGTGGTGTCCTCCGAGATTCCGATATCAAGGCGAATGGACGAAGACAAGGACAAAGTCGAAAGGTATGCGATTCCGCACGATCTCACCCCCGGCGACTACGACGCGCCCGTGTTCTCGCTCGGCGGGCAGGACGATTACGCCTTCTCGCCCGATGGCCAGGAGATTTGCTACACCTCGAATCACGATGAGAATCCGGCCGCTTCCACCAACAACGACCTCTGGATCGTCCCGGTCGGTCGAGGCCCCGCCAAGAACATCACCGCCGACAATCCCGCCAGCGACTCGACGCCGCTCTATTCGCCCGATGGCCGCTACATCGCCTACCGCGCCCAGCAGCGTCCGGGATAC
>Ga0209380_10000592_pt1 | contig 25531 bp, 22 predicted proteins | sample HubBroMetageWFT6_FD_188347 | JGI IMG/M metagenome (GOLD analysis project Ga0209380, IMG submission 188347) | Warmed and freeze-thawed soil microbial communities from the Hubbard Brook experimental Forest, New Hampshire - Hubbard Brook CCASE Soil... | ecosystem: Environmental > Terrestrial >... | reverse complement strand
AGCATTTGGACGTGCTTACCCCGAATGAGACGGGTACCCTGCCGTGGACCCCCGAACAAGTTGATTTCACAACGGGGCCGCAATCGCACGTCATTCTCATTCGACTCGCGCGAAGACCGAGCGAGCGTTTAGATAACAAGCTTCGCGGCACGGTGTGGATCGACGATGTATCGATTGTGCCGGCAGCGGCCGCCGGTAACGCGACGCCTGGGCCGGGGAAGCATTAGACAAGATCGCACAAATCCAACTGGCGGCCTGGCTATTTCAGGACGGAGGGAATCGCTTCCAAATGCTCGATAATCGTTCCCGACCTGGAGTTCCAAGGATGGCGGCCTTCAGCGAACCATGAACTTGAGCCTCATTCGTACCGGCATATGTGCTTTGGTGGCTTTCGCTGTGCTCGCTCACGGAGCGGTGGAACCTTGGTCGGAAGCCGTCCTTGAAATTGGAGCCGCTGTTTTGCTGCTGATCTGGGTCGCAAAGGCATTGAAGGACGGCGAATTGAAATTGGTTTGGAACCCATTGCTGTGGCCGCTGCTTGGTTTTTGGCTGGTGGCGGCGCTTCAGTTGATTCTGGGCATCACGGCGGTTCCATTCTTGACGCGAATCGAACTGCTAAAATATTCGGCGCTGCTGGCCTTATTTTTTCTTTTCGTGCAGGCCTACAGAACCCGGAGTCACTGGCGCAACTTCGTCTGGTTTTTGTTGAGCCTCGGATTTGCGGTTTCCCTATTCGCCATCCTGCAGCATTTTACGTTCAACGGAAAACTGTACTGGGTGCGCGAACTTCAGTACGGGGGCATCCCTTTTGGTCCCTATGTCAACCGGAATCATTTTGCCGGCCTGATGGAGCTGCTCATACCACCCGGGCTGGCCATTCAAATCCTGGGCGCGGAACGGCGCGACCAATTGCCGTTATTGACCCTTTTCACCTTGCTGCCGATCGGAGCCTTGTTTCTGTCCGCTTCACGGGGCGGAATCATAAGCTTTGTGGCGCAAGTGGCTTTTCTCACAATTTTGATCGTTGCGCGGCGCAGAGAAAAAAAGATATTGGGAGCTGCCGCCTTAATTTTAACTCTGGCTGCCCTACTGGTTTCGTGGCTGGGAATCGGCGCCGCACTAGACCGATTCGCCTCTTATAAAAAACTGGAAACCAGCGAAGGGCGCCGGGCGGAAATGCTCCACGATAGTCTGCATATCTTTCAGGATCACCGGATCTGGGGAACGGGCATGGGTACCCTGCAGGAAGTCTTTCCACTTTACGAGACGGCCTATGATGGTCTGGTCGTAAATCACAGCCACAATGATTACGCAGAGGCCCTTGCCGAAACGGGTGCTATCGGCGGCCTTTGTGGGCTCGTCTTTTTGGTCATGCTTTTTTGGATGTCCTGGAAGATTCTCAACGTGGAAGGCGATCCGCGAAGCTTTGCCTATCATGCGGGCGCCCTGGTTGCCTGCCTGGGGCTTCTGGTGCACGCGGGTGTGGACTTCAATTTTCATATTCCTTCGAACGCGCTGATCTTCTTGCTGCAATCTGTATTGGCCTCGTCCGTTTTCCCTGCTCTACCTTTGCCGCGCGGGCACTGAACCATTTTTCCTAACTCTTTTAAGATTGGACTCAGGCTGCGGACCGTTTCTAAAGCTCGAAAACTGAGTCCTTTTCTCCATGCGGAAACGAGCGGCATTGCCTCGAGTCCCCTAACGAAATGATGGATCGCCTCGGAAAGATGTACCGTTCCGGAACAACCTACCTTTTCATCAACAAATAGCCTTGACAGGGCAAAAGAGTCTGTATAATGGCACTCGCGTGGGGGAGTACCTATCTTGAGGAATCAAAGATGGCATGGCGCTTTGCGCCCAGCGCTCTACTTGTCTAGCCGGACGGCGCTTTTCCTTCTACTGGCTGTTCCATCGGTTTTCTCTCAACAACAAAAATCGCCGCCGGCATCGGAGTCGGTGTCCAAACCTATTAGTGTAGTCGCGTCTGAAACCAATGATCGTATCGCGCAGCTTGCGCTTGCATCGGATGTGAAGGGGGGCGATTACGTCATCGGGAGCGGTGATTTATTGGGAATCGAAGTATTTGATGTTCCTGAGCTTTCGCGTGACGTTCGCGTCAATGAAACGGGTTATATTTCCTTGCCGCTCATGCCTTCCAAGGTCCGGGCCGGAGGGCTCACGCCTTTTCAACTGCAGGACAAGCTTGCCGAGCTGTTGCAGATAAATGGACTGGTATCAACACCCCAGGTTAGTGTGTCTGTGAAGGAACAGCACAGCCAACCCATTACGGTGATCGGAGCAGTCAGAAACCCGATGGTGATCCAAGCGCTGCGAAAGATAACCCTCCTCCAGGCACTGTCGCAGGCTGGTGGCATCGCGGAAGATGCTGGCAGCTCCGTGATCGTTACACGTCCTGTGCCGGACGTTTCCAATTCGGCAGATCCGGGGGATGCTTCGGCGCCATCGGCTCCTCAGATCTTTACGATCAATATGTCCGACGTTCTGGAATCCGGTGATGCGCGTTTCAACATTCCCATCATCGGGGGCGATGTTGTCTCCGTTCCCCGAGCCGGCATTATTTATGTAGTGGGTGCGGTAAACCGCCCAGGCGGTTTCCTCTTGCAAAATGACCTGGACCACATGACCATGCTGAAGATGCTATCTCTCGCGGGTGGCACGACGAATACGGCGAAGATGAGAAATGCGGTCATCCTTCGAAAGAATCTCGATACCGGTAAGCGGGACCAGGTTCCAGTTGACTTGAAGAAGGTCATGAGTTTGAAGACGCAAGATGTTCAAATGCAAACCAATGACATCCTTTTTGTGCCCGATAGTAACGGTTTGAGGGCGTTGCATCGCGCAGGCGACGTGGCCGTGGGCCTCACCTCAGGAGTCGCGCTGATTGCTGCCGGCCACATCTAGTCCAGGAATGGCCATATCGAACCGAATTATTCACTGGAGCCAGTGAAGATTTTATGGAAGAGACAAACAATCTAACTCCTCGAGAGCGCTTTAACACCACTTCGACAGAAGCTCTCCAGAATCGTTCCCCATTCCTCGCGCTGGACCTGATGCCGCGGGAACCGCACCTGCTTGACTACCTGCTCGTATTGCGGAAACACCAATGGCTGATCACTTTTTTCCTGCTCGCCGTGGTATCGATCGTGACTATTGCCACCTTCCGCATGCAACCCATCTACGAAGCTACGGCCAGAGTGGAGGTGGATCGCGACACTCCCAACGCATTTCGCTTCAACGAATCGGGGCAGGAGGCCGATTACTTCGATCTGGAGGATTACATCATCACGCAATCCAAGATTCTCCAGAGTGAAACCCTGGCCATGCAAACGGTCAAATCCATGGGCCTCGACCATCTTCCCCAATTTGGAGGCCGCCCCGAGAAACCGGACAAACCCGAGCCCGCAGGCAGCGATGCCAGCCTGAGCCGGCCGCCTGCCCTGGGCGCATTTCTTGGCGGCTTAAGCGTCAAGCGGGTGCCGAACTCCCGCTTGCTCGACGTGACGTTTGAGACCACCGATCCCGTCCTCGCGGCCCGCGTGGTGAATGCCCATTTGAACAACTTCATTGAGCAGAATTTTCGCAGCCGCTTTGAGGCGGCCACGCAGGCTTCCAATTGGATGGCCGGGCAATTGAACGAGATGAAGATCAAGGTCGAGAACGCCGAAGACGCGCGCCTGGAATATGAGCGCGAAAACCAGATCTGGACCATCGACGAAAAAAGCGATATTAGCACACAGAAGCTGGGCGAACTTGAAAAAGAGCTGACCCAGGCGCAGGCCGACCGCATCAACAAGGAAGCCGTCTACCAGCTTGCGCAATCCGGGAATTACGACGCCATCGCTGCCGTGCGGGAAAGCGTTGTGATTCAGGATATTCTGAAACAGCAGACCATCTTGAGCGCGGCCTACACCGACGAGGTGAACCAGTACGGCCCCAAGTTCCCCAAGGTTTTACGTACCCAGGCGCAGCTCAAGGACCTTGATCAATTGATCACGCGCGAAAAATTGAATATTGGCAATCAGGTGGAGGCCGACTACCGCGGCGCGCGGCAGCGAGAGCTTCTCTTGAAGGAAGCTCTCGACGAACAGAAAGCCGCGGTGAACCAGACCGCCGAGAAGCTCGTCCAATACAACATACTGAAACGAGAGGCCGACACCAATAAACAGCTCTACGACGGCATGCTCCAGAAATTGAAGGAAGCGGGAATTACGGCGGGGCTTCGTTCATCCAATCTTCGAATCGTGGATCCTGCCTTGATTCCGGGCTATCCTTCCCGTCCCAACAAGACGCGAAACATTTTGATGAGCATTGTGGTCGGCTTGATTGGGGGAATCGGCTTGTCAGTTCTGCGCGAGTATCTCGATAATACTGTAAAGACTCCGGACGACGTCGAGACGCTGGCGCGCCTGCCTTCTCTCGCCGTCGTTCCCGCGCTGACCAACTCCAGCGGGAAGCACCGCGGCCGTTTTTCAAAACTCCTGAAGACCCAGGTGGTAACTTCCAAGGAAGGCCGCGCCGAGCTGGTTTCGCACAACATGCCGCAATCGCAAATGTCTGAAGCATTTCGCGCACTGCGCACGTCCTTGCTTCTGTCGCAGGCGGATCATCCTCCCCAGGTCATCCTAATGACCAGCGCGTTGCCCCGTGAAGGCAAGACCACTGCCGCGGTCAACCTGGCCGTGACCCTCGCTCAGCTGGGCGATAAGACCTTGCTGGTGGACGCCGATTTGCGCAAACCCGGTATCAATCGAGCCTTGAGTCTGGTCGACGGGAAACACGCCGGATTGAGTTCTTACCTTGCCGGCGTTTCTTCCCTGGATTTGATCACCGTGCCGCACCCGGCGATTACGAATCTCGACGCGATTCCGACCGGCCCAATTCCTCCCAATCCGGCCGATTTGCTTTCCTCGCGCCGGTTGACCGAACTCATTTCCGAACTCCGTACCCGGTATAAGTTTGTGGTGATCGATTCTCCTCCCGTCATGGCTGCCACGGACGCCGTTATTCTTTCCGTGCTAGTGGATGGGGTGCTAATGGTGGTGCGCAGCGGAGAGACCCCTAAGGAAGCCTTCACCCGCACGCGCGACCTGCTGGTCGGCGTGAAGTGCCACATGCTGGGCGTGGTGTTAAACGCCGTGGATGCCAGCTCGCCGGATTATTACTACTCCTATCGGTACTATCCCTATTCGTACGGCGGCTACGGCCGGGAAGAAGACACCAGGAAATCGCGAAAAGCCCGCCGGGCCGAAGAATCGGAATCGCAATTGGGCCAGGATTAATCGGTCTGGAGGACTCGCTTGGTTTATCTCATCACCGGCGGCGCAGGTTTCATCGGGTCTCACCTCGCGGAGCGTCTGCTCGAACGCGGCGACCATGTTCTTCTGCTGGATAATCTTTCCACCGGGAGCATGGAAAATATCCGACATCTCAAGAAGTATGACCGGATGCAATATTTTCTCGAACCGTTGGAAAATCGCCAGCTCCTGGCGGAACTGGTCGATGAGGCCGATATCATATTTCACCTGGCCGCCGCGGTGGGCGTTAAGCTGATCGTGGAAAGCCCGGTTAGAACGATTGAAACGAATGTGAACGGCACGCAGATGGTGCTAGAGGCGGCCTGCAGAAAACGAAAGCTGGTATTCGCCGCTTCGACCTCCGAGGTCTACGGAAAAAATACCAATTTTCCCTTTAAGGAAGACGCCGACCTGGTGCTCGGGCCGACCACCAAGGGCCGCTGGAGTTATGCCGCATCGAAGGCGCTGGACGAGTTCCTCGCGCTTTCGTACTGGAAAGAGAAACGGCTGCCCGTAATCATTGCGCGGCTCTTCAACACCGTGGGACCCAGGCAAACCGGGCGCTACGGCATGGTTCTGCCCAATTTTGTGCGGCAAGCCCTGGAGGGAGCGCCCATCACGGTCTATGGAACAGGGCAGCAATCACGCTGCTTTTGCGACGTGCGGGATGTCGTGGAAGCGCTCTTGCGACTGGCCGGTACGGACAAGGCCGTGGGTGAAGTCGTCAACGTGGGCAACGATCATGAAGTCACTATCGAGGGTCTAGCACTCATGGTGAAAGAGCGAACGGGCAGTCCCTCTCCGATCGAATACATTCCCTACGACCAGGCCTATGAACCCGGCTTCGAGGACATGTTCCGCCGGGTCCCGTGCGTACAGAAGTTGGAGTCGCTCACGGGCTTCCGCCCCGAGACCCCTTTACCAGCGATAGTGGACCGGGTAGTATCTTACGTTGGGGCTAAACGTGCCGGGATAACACCCAGGATGTTCGAAATCCCCCCCGCGCGAAGCGACCGCGAGATGCGGGCCGAACAGGTGCGACCTCGACGGTAAAGATGAGTGATCTGCTCTTGAAGTCAACCACGTCACTCTCGGTTATTGTTCCCGCATATAATGAGCAACATCTCGTAGCGCCCAGTCTTGAGCGTCTGCTCTTGCTCGCAGAGTCTCCTTTCCTGGATCGCGTGAAGGTCATCGTCGTGGATGACGGCTCCTCGGACGAAACCCCCGCGGCTCTGGACCAATTCAGCCGTTCCCTGGCGGACTGGCCGGCGACCAAACTGGAGTGGGCTTTTATACGCCACGAATCGAACCAGGGGAAGGCCGCCGCGATTCACACGGGCCTCTCGTACGCCGACACGGAGTTAACCGTAATCCATGATGCGGACCTCGAGTATCATCCGCAGGACCTCATCAAAATGGTTAAGGTTTTCCTGCAGGAACCGGCGGACGCCGTTTTTGGCTCGCGTTTCCTGGCTGGCGATTACCGGCGGGTGCTTTTCTTTCGCCACGAAATCGGCAACCGCTTGCTCACCCTGATGAGCAACATCGTTTCCGATCTCAACCTGACGGATATGGAGACCTGCTACAAAATGGTGCGGACGGAATTACTGAAGAGCATACCGCTCGTGGGCCGGGGCTTCGAGATCGAGCCTGAAATTACAATCAAGCTCGCCAAGCGGGCCGCCAGAATTTTTGAAGTTCCCATCCGGTACTCCGGCAGGACCTATCAGGAAGGAAAAAAAATAGGCGTGAAAGACGGTTTTCGCGCCATCGCCGCGATTATTCGCTTTGCTTGTTCCGACTACGTTTATTCCGAAGACGAATACGGCAGCCAGATTCTGGGAAGATTGAATCGCGCTCCTCGCTTCACGCATTGGATGGCCGATGTGATTCGGCCGTTCATTGGGGAGCGGGTCCTGGAGATTGGGGCGGGCACGGGGAATTTGACGCTGCAATTGATTCCGCGAAAACTCTATTACGCCAGCGATATCAACCCTCACTATCTGACCTACTTGAAAAACTTGATTCCCGATCATCCTTATCTGCGCGTTGGCTATACCGATGGCGAGAAGCACGACTCCTATCCCTCGGATGAGAAATTCGATACCGTAATTTGCTTGAACGTGGTCGAGCATCTGGAGAATGATTTCGGGGCGTTGCGAAACATTCGTGATGCGCTGGAGGGAAATGGGCGCGCGATCGTTCTGGTCCCCTGCGGGCCCGGGCTGTACGGGACGTTGGATAAGGTCCTCGGGCATTATCGCCGCTACTCCAAAGCGCAATTCACGGAACTCGCCGCGCGGGCGGGCTTTCAACTTGAGGCCCTGCTGTCCTTCAATCGGTTTGGATCTCCCGCATGGTGGCTGAACGGGCGCTTGTTGCGCAGGAAGACCTTCGGTTTATGGCAGATTAAAATTCTGAATTTCTTGACACCCCTAGTCCGCGTGATTGACAGGTTCTTACCTCTTCCTCCCCTTTCGATTATTGCTGTTCTTAGAAAGCCACCGCTGGAAGCGGCCACTGATGCGGCGAATTCCTTGCGGCCGGAAGCGGCCTTGCACGGGGCGGTGAAGTGACCATGGCATCGCCAGCTTTAGTTTCAGACGAGAGGAGAGGGGTGGATGTCGCCCGCGTCCGGGTCCATCTCTTCATTCTGTTCGCTGTGTTTGTCGCTACCCTGCCGCTTGTCAATCCTTTGGTGCATGGTGATGGAGTCGGGTACTACGCCTACCTGCGGGCTCCGATCATCCAACACAACTTGCGATTTGAAGAGGATTGGCACCATGCCAACCTCGGTTTCATGGAGGCGCGCGTTAACTCGGACAATCAACTCAAACCGAATCAGTACACAAATACTGGCTACATCGGTAATTTGTTCAGTGTCGGGCCCGCCATACTTTGGACCCCATTCTTTCTGTTGGCTCATACGACGGTTTTGGTTGCTGATTGGTCTGGCGCACAAATCCCTGCTGACGGTTTTTCGCTTCCGTATCGGGTCATGACGGCGGTTGGCACAGCATTTTACGGTTTTTGCGGACTTCTTCTGTCTTACTTGCTGGTCCGCAAGTTCCTGGATCCCCGATACGCGTTTCTCGCTACGCTGGGAATCTGGATGGGTAGTTCGTTGCCTGTTTACATGTATTTCAACCCATTTTGGTCGCACGCGCATTCCGCATTTATCGTTTCCCTGTTTCTCTCGTACTGGGATCACACTCGTCCAAACCGGACCCTTGGACAGTGGGTCGTGTTGGGCTTGATTTCCGGTCTGCTAGTGGACGTCTACTTCGTGAACGGCGTATTTTTGCTTATCCCGTTTGTCGAATCCATCCACGCCTACGTGAGCGATCTCCGGCTGAAGGATGCAGACGCGGTTCTGCATCGATTCGCCGCCAATTTAATGTATCTTACCGCTTTTGGCATCGCGATCTTGCCGACGCTGCTTACGCGCAGAATCATATTTGGCGGGATGCTGAAATTCGGCGCCTATACGGACCTGCCATGGAATTGGCACGCGCCATACTGGCGCTCAGTCCTGTTTTCATCTGATCACGGTATGTTGACCTGGACCCCTCTTTTGGGCCTCGCCCTACTTGGTCTATTCCTCCCTGGTCCCGGCAGTACGCGCATCAAAGCCTATCTCGCTCTCGCAGCGGGGGCCTTTTACTACGTCATCTCAAGTTACCCCTTTTGGGATGGGTTGTCATCGTACGGGAACCGCTTTTTTGTTTCATTGACTCCTGTATTTGTTTTTGGGCTGGCGCTTCTACTGGAGCGAGTCGGTGGGCTTTTTCGCTCTTTCCGGCTTGCCTATGCTAGCCAAGTCCTCGCGCTCGGGCTTTTTGTCCTGTGGAATCTTGCGTTTATCTTTCAGTGGGGCAGTCATATGATTCCGGTACGCGGGAAGATTGTCTGGAGCTCGATGGTTCACCAACAAGTCTACGATGTGCCGCTGCGCTCCACACACAGCGTTGAAACTTACTTCACCCGCCGTGGTGAGATGATGCAGCAAATCGAGCAGCAAGACATCGAGCAGCAGCAAATTGGCCAGAAAGCAGAGGGACAGTGATGCCGACGGAGGTCGTCCAAGTTCAGGTGCCACCGGCGCAGCTCCTAGAAATCCCGGTCGTGCGCATCGAGGCGCGACGCCGCTGTCTTGCGCTCGATCTCAGTGAGCTCTGGGCCTACCGCGACTTGGTCTATTTTTTTGTATGGCGCGACATCAAAGTCCGCTACAAGCAAACCGTGATCGGCGCGGCTTGGGCAATCCTGCAGCCCGTACTCACGATGCTCGTGTTCAGTTTGTTTTTCGGAAAACTCGCCAAGATTCCGTCCCAGGGATTGCCGTATCCCATCTTCTACTACAGCGCGCTTCTGCCCTGGATGTATTTCGCCACCGCCATGCAGGCCGCGACAAACGTGGTCGTCGAGCAGCAGCGGGTGATCACGAAGATTTATTTTCCGCGCGTCGTTCTGCCCATCGCTTCGGTCATGGCGGGCCTCCTGGATTTCGCCATTTCATTCGCGGTGCTCCTCGTGCTGATGGCCGGCTACCACATCGTACCGACCGCAAGCGCCGTCCTCTGGCTGCCGTTCTTCACGTTGCTCGCCGTGCTGACGGCTTTGGGGGTCGGACTTTGGCTCTCCGCCCTCAACGCCATCTACCGCGACGTGCGCTACGTGGTCCCGTTTTTGGTTCAGTTCTGGATGTTCGCATCGCCGGTCGCCTATCCCAGCTCGCTCGTGCCCGAAAAATGGCGCTGGCTCTACGGCCTGAATCCGATGGCTGGCGTCATCGAAGGGTTTCGCTGGGCTCTCACAGGACACGGCGAGCCGCCCAGCATCCTGCTGGCCGCGTCGTCGCTGGCCGTAGTGCTCTTGGTTTTGAGTGGACTGGTCTATTACCACGCCGTGGAAGGCGTCATTGCGGATGTGGTCTAACCGATGAGCGAGATTGCCATTACCGCGGAGGGATTGGGAAAGCGCTATCGCATCGGCGCGCTGGCTCACCAAATGACCCTGGGTGAGCGGCTCACCCACCTGATGAAGGCCCCGGCGCGGTGGCTCGACCCGCGCAGCAACGGATCCTCCTCCGGCCGCCATCCGGAGTTTTGGGCGCTGCGCGACGTTTCGTTCGAATTGCGAAAGGGCGAAGTCGTAGGCCTAATCGGGCGCAACGGCGCGGGGAAATCGACATTGCTCAAAATCCTCTCCCGCGTGACCCAGCCCACGGTTGGACGCGCCGAAATCCGCGGGAGGGTAGGCAGCCTACTCGAAGTCGGCACCGGCTTTCACCCGGAGCTCACCGGCCGGGAGAATACCTACCTCAACGGCGCGATCCTCGGCATGGGCAAAAAAGAAATCGACCGGAAATTCGATGGGATCGTCGCCTTCGCCGAAGTTGAGAATTTCATCGATACCCCGTTGAAACATTACAGCACCGGAATGCAAATGAGGCTGGCCTTCGCCGTCGCGGCTCACATGGAGCCTGAAACGCTCCTGGTCGATGAGGTCCTGGCGGTCGGCGACATCGCCTTCCAAAAAAAATGCCTGGGAAAAATGGGAGAAGTGGCGAGCGGCGGCCGTACCATCGTTTTTGTCAGCCATCAGCTCAATCAGATTCGACGGCTTTGCGAGAAGGTGATCTGGCTGGATCATGGCAAGATTTTTCAGTCGGGGCCCACGCCGGAGGTGACTGGAGCGTATGAAGCATCTATGTCGCGGCGATCAGCAGTGCTCAAGGGCACCCAGGGTGCGCCGGACGTACGCAATGGTTTCGTTAGCTGGGAAATTGTCGAACCACGAAATGAGAAATCTAGCCTCCTGACTACGCTAGGACGCGTGAGGATAAAATTCGTTCTACAACTAGACAAGCCAATCGCCGACGGGCATCACGGAATCGCGTTGTTCAACTTTGAGCGCCAGCTGATTTGGGCTAGCGCTACAAATCACATGGAGCTGGCGCCGGGAATCCACGAGTTTTACTATGATTTCCCGACGCTTCCCGTGCGTCCGGGGCTTTACAGTTGGGAAGTCAGCCTTTTTGATGGGGGACGGCAAGTTGACCTCTGGTCATGTGTTCCTGAAATGACAGTCGCGACAGAGATTCATCAGCACCCGGATGACCGGTGGAGCGGGGTCCTAAACCTGCCTTGCAAGACTTCCGTAGAGCGAGGAGCTTCACATGTCGAAGACGTTCATATTTGATACGCCAGAAACTCTCCGGTTTACACAGGCTCGACAACAATTTCTTCAAGGATTCCTGCCGAATCTAAAACAGAGTTTAGGGTTGGAGACTGCGATTGATGTCGGTTGCGGCCTGGGCGATTTTTCGCTTTACCTGCGGGACTTTGGATTTCGAGTGACCGCGTTGGATGGGCGTAACGAAAATCTTGAAGAGGCGCAGCGGCGCGTCGAAAACGTCAGCTTCTACCAAGCGAACGTTGAAGATCAGTCTCTCCCAACATTGGGTTCCTTTGATCTTGTCCTATGTGTCGGATTGCTATACCACTTGGAAAATCCATTCCGCGCTATCCGGAATCTATTCGCCTTGACCGGGAAGGTCCTTATCGTTGAAAGCATGTGCATTCCGGACCGATCATCAATTCTCTATCTTATGGATGAAGCTAATCTCGACGACCAGGGCTTGAACTACGTAGCTTTTTACCCTTCCGAGAGCTGCCTGATTAAGATGTTTTACCGGGCGGGCTTTTCCTTTGTCTACCGCTTTCGTACATTCCCCGACCATCAGCAATTTCGGAAAACAGAGGACCGAAAGCGCTCTCGAACTATGTTGGTTGCGTCCCAAGTCACGCTAGATGAGCCGGCTCTTGCTTTGGCCGAAGAGCCGGGGAATAGTCAAGATCCCTGGCTCCTGAGATGGCCCGGCTTGAAGCGGAGGGTAATTAGTTTTCTGCGACGACCGTGGAATGAAAAGTTTCAAGCAGTACGACAGCGCTTGCGAGCATCCGTGTGACATTTTTTGGCTGGCTCTCGAGGGAGAATGAGATCCGCTGACGATTTGGTTCACTTCGCCGGGAGGGGACTCCGAAAGGCCGGCCGCTTGCTGATGGACTGGCGTTCGCTACGCGGGATCTGGTTCGACGTCGGCGCGTTCCGCTGCGACCATACTTATGGATTTGTGCTCTACAATCCGTCGCTTCGCGTGTTTGCATTTGAACCGAATTTGCAACTGGCGGCGAAGATGTTCGGCGGTTTGCCGAATGTCGTTGTCGTTCCCATGGCGGTGGCCGAAACAGACGGGTGCGCGGAATTCAACATCACCGCGGCTCCCGCTTCCAGTTCGCTCTTGCCCATTAATGACGCGAATGCCAGCCGGTGGGTCGGCGGCCAGAGCATCAGTGTCGTGAGCCGGACGATCGTCCCGACGATCCGCTTGGACTCGTTCATGAATCTGGCGGGTATTCAAACCGTGGAATACCTCAAGATCGACGCGCAGGGAGCCGATCTCTCCGTGGTGAAATCACTCGGGGAGCGGCTGAAGGACCTGCGCAAGATTTATCTCGAGGTATCGGTCACTCCATTCCCCGACTATCATGGTTCCGCCAGCAAAGGCGAAGTGGTCGAGTTCCTTGCGCGCGGGGATTCGAACTCGTTGCGGTTGAGTTGCAGAGCAACGGTCAGGAAGAAAATCTCACTTTTGAAAATAGGGCCGCGAATGCCTAATTCGGATTATAGCTTTGGCGCCGCCTAAGAGACGACGATGGCTTTGGTGAAGGGACAATACGCGATGCCGGATCCTCTGCTGTCTCCGGGCACAAAGACTTTCCTGGAGAGTTTCGGCCTGGGCCGCTGGGGACTTCGCGCAGGCCGCGCGACTCGCCGGTTACTGAGAAACGTTCGCGATCCGGTCCAGCACAAGATTTGGATGGGCCAACTCGTTTTTCCGATAAGGAATTTAGTCCTTCGGAACCGGCCCATAACGATTTCCGCCGGTGATTTTTCCGTGCAAATGGTTCCCGAAGGTTCGACGGCGTGCGACAGTTGGACGGGGCTTCGCTGCGAGCGACAGGAAGTCTCGTTCATTCTGAGCGTGCTCGAGCCGGGAATGACATTCTTCGATGTCGGCGCAAATGCGGGCTTGTTTGCGGTCAGTGCAGCCACGAACATTGGGGGAGACAGAGTATTTGCATTCGAGCCGTGTTCTTCCACCTGCGAAATCCTGAAACAAAACCTGCGGCTCAATCGAGTTGCCAGCATCCACGTGGCACAAATTGCTCTTGGCGATTCGATTGGAGAAGGGATCTTGCAAGTCAACGAACGCGGCAAGGACGGCCTCAATACTCTGGGCCAAGCGAGCCATCCCGACAGTCACGTGATTGGTCAGGAAAGCGTTCAGATCAACACGCTGGACACCTTTATGAAGGAACAGGGCATTTCGCGGGTTGACGTGATGAAGGTGGATATCGAAGGCGCTGAGTTAATGCTGTTCCGCGGGGCGAAGGAGTTACTCCAGCGCGCAGACGCTCCCGTCATTTTGTACGAAGGATTCGGAAATCTTACCCGCGGGTTTGGTTACCATCCCGTCGAAATACTTTGGCTCCTTGAGTCTTGCGGATATGCCTTGTTTACACTGAACAGCGACACGGGCGAAATCTTTGAACTGAAACCCGACTACCAATACAATTCGATGGTGATCGCGGCAAAGCCCGGCAACGCAACTTATGAGAAGTTGAGGGTGGGCTTACGGTGAAAGTCGCATTCATCAAGCAACTGCTGGACGTCCACGGCCCGTGGTCAACCGTTCTGTGGAAAGACACAACGCCGCGCGGCTTATTCGATGTCTGGCCCGGGAAGGCGACATTTTGGGAGATGACGTGCTGTCTCGAGGCCGACTGGTATGTTATCCCCCAAAGGCTCTCGACGGACTACACTCGGGACGTCTTGCGGAGAACTCCGAACGGTGCGGAAGCGATCGCCCGGCACGTCGGCAGCATTGTGGATCCCGAGCGCATTCCCATTGGGAAGTATGATCTGATCATTACCTTCGACCCGATCTGGGACGCTCCCCCGGATTCGCCGACGCTGTTCGCTTACTTCATGGTCGAGCACTGGGATCGACGATACAACGATTCGTTACAGGTGCCCATCGGTCACTATGATTTGTTCCTGGCCCACATGATGGACGCCCGGAAATCGCTGGCATCTCTTCCACAAGCCTTGGCGTTTCCCTATCTTCGCGATCCGGACACGGTCCGAGCTGTCTTTCCCGCAGAGAAAGAGGACGCGATATGGGTCGACTTCCGCACGCTAACCACTCTTGGAATGGCTGAGGAGTACGGGACGTGGGTTTCTACAGGCCACGCGGCCGCAAAACGCCTGGAAGAAGCGCTACATCTTCCCGTTCGCTATAAAGGCACATTCAACGAAAACCCCTACGGCACCTCGGATCCTCCGGCCTGGGGCGACGCTGCTCGATACTTCGACGCGATGGCTCCGTGCCGGTATTATGTCGCGGTGGGAACGATCGCCGGAGCGGGACAGGCCCTGTGCGACGCCGCATCCCTGGGATGCCTTTGCATCGGACAGCAAGACAAGGCTTTTCATCGCCTGGTCTGCCATCCCGCCGCGCTTTGTGCGAGCATGATCGAGTTGCCGCGCCGCTTGCGGACGATTGCCGGCTCTGCGGAGTTACAACAGGAAATTCTGGCCTGGCAAGACGCAGCGTTGCGTGAGTTCTTCCAGCGACGCCCGGTTGCGCAATTGGAAGCTGCCATTTCGATGAAGGCGGGGAGTCCGACGACCGCACGGCGACACGGCTAGAATAGGAACTTACGCAAACACGATTTCGCGACGCGTGATACCGGAAGTGGGTGCAAGGAATGAGTAGGTAAGAGAGATTCCAAATGAAAAGCGCAATCATCACAGGTATTACCGGGCAAGACGGCTCTTATCTCGCGGAGCTGCTGCTTTCCAAAGGCTACGAGGTTCACGGCATCATCCGGCGCGCCAGCACGTTTAACACGGCGCGCATCGACCACATCTACCAGGACCCGCATCAGCCGGACGCGAAGCTCTTTCTGCATTACGGCGACCTGTCCAGCGCCGAGTGGGTGATGAATCTGATCTACAGTTATGCTCCGGACGAACTTTACCACCTGGCGGCGCAGAGCCACGTCCGCGTGAGCTTCGACATTCCGGAGTATACCGGTGATATCACCGGGCTGGGCACGACTCGTCTGCTCGAAGCGATCCGGAGGGCCGGCTCCAAGACGCGCTTCTACCAGGCCTCCAGTTCCGAGATGTTCGGCTCGGCCCCGCCTCCTCAAAGCGAAACCACTCCGTTTGAACCGCGCAGTCCGTACGCCGTCGCCAAGATGTACGCCTACTGGATGGCGCGGACTTACCGTGAAGGCTACAAGCTCTTTGCGAGCAATGGGATCTTGTTCAATCATGAAAGCCCGAGGCGCGGCGAAACTTTCGTCACTCGTAAAATTACGCGAGCCGTGGCGGCGATCCTAGCCGGTAAGCAGGATACACTCATGCTGGGCAATCTGGAGGCGCGCCGAGATTGGGGATACGCCCCCGAATATGTGGAAGCGATCTGGGAAATGTTGCAGCGCGACACCGCAGACGACATCGTCATCGGCACGGGCGAAGCGCATTCCGTGCGCGAATTCCTGGAAGAAGCGTTTACCTACGCAGGGCTCGACTGGCGGAAGTACGTAAAATCCTCGGATAGGCACCTGCGGCCCCTCGAGGTAGATTGCCTGATTGCGGATACGCGGAAGGCACGGGAAAAACTCGGCTGGCGAACTCGCATCGGATTCGCCGAACTGGTGGCGATCATGGTTGACGCGGACATGGAAGCGGCTGGTCTTGTCGCGCCGGGACGAGGTAAAGCGATACTGGAAAAGAAATTCAACCGCTGGAATCACTGGCAAAACTCGGTGGTGCGCGTGATGGCGGCGCGCGAGGGACAGGCTTCACAGAGCTGAGGTGCGGGATGGGGTTCTGGGGCAAACGGCGCGTGGTGGTGAGCGGCGGCCAGGGTTTTTTGGGATCCTTCGTCATCGAGAAGCTGCGGTCAGAGGGCTGCCGGGACATCATCGCTCCGCGCAGCCGGGAATACGATCTGCGCGAAAAGTCCGAAGCGCTGCGGATCTATAAAGATGCCCGGCCGGACATTTTCATTCACCTTGCTGCGATAGTGGGGGGGATCTACGCTAATCGCAAAAATCCCGGTAGATTTTTCTACGAAAATGCGGTGATGGGACTCAACGCGATCGAAGCGGGGCGTATTGCGGGCGTTGAAAAATTCGTTTGCGCTGGCACGATCTGTTCGTATCCAAAGTTTACTCCCGTCCCGTTCCGCGAAGAGAATTTCTGGAACGGCTATCCCGAGGAGACGAACGCCCCCTATGGGCTGGCCAAGAAAATGCTCCTCGTGCAGTTGCAAGCCTACCGGGAGCAATACGGTTTCAACGGCGTTTATCTGACTCCGGTCAATTTGTACGGCCCGCGCGATAACTTCGATCTGGAAAGCTCCCATGTAATTCCCGCGCTCGTCCGAAAATGCCTGGAGGCGCAGCAGGCGCGGGCCCCGGAAATTGCCGCGTGGGGGACGGGCAACGCAACGCGCGAGTTTTTATACGTGGAGGACGCAGCGGAAGCGATCGTCGTCGCAGCGGAAAAATACGCCAAACCGGAGTTTGTGAACCTAGGGTCGGGCGAAGAGATCAGTATTCGCGATCTTGTGGAGATGATTCGTTCGCTCGCGGGTTATGAAGGAGCCGTCCGTTGGGATTCGACTAAGCCCGACGGGCAGCCGCGGCGATGCCTGGATACTTCCCGGGCGCTGGCGGAGTTTGGCTGGCGAGCAAGGACCTCCCTCCGCGAAGGCCTTCAGAAAACGATTGCATGGTTTCAGGAAGAGGCCGGACGCAAATCACGCACCCGCGCGGTTTGACCCGTGGGAATTCGTTATCGACCGGAGGAGAGGCCGGAATGAAACCCTGGAACATCCTGGTGACTGGGAGCAGCGGCCTGATTGGCTCAGAGGCGGTCGAGTATTTCGACCGTCAGGGCCACATCGTCACCGGCGTCGATAACAATATGCGACGCGTGTTCTTTGGTCCGCCGGGAGACACGCTTTGGAATCTCGAGCGGCTCAAGAACGCGACGCGGCACTTCAGGCACGTTCCCCTCGATATTCGCGATCGCGATGCGGTGCTAGCGCTCTTTCGCGAGAACCGCTTTGACCTGATCACCCACTGCGCCGCCCAGCCTTCGCACGATAAAGCTGCGGAAATCGCCTTCCTCGATTTTGAAGTAAACGCGATGGGCACAGTGAATCTGCTCGAAGCCGCGCGCCACCACTGCCGCGATTCCGCCTTCATTCTTATGAGCACCAATAAAGTGTACGGCGACGCGCCCAACGAGAAGCCGCTCACCGAGACGCCGACGCGCTACGACTACTCCGATCCCGCCGATTACGAGGGAATCGATGAGGGCTGCCGCATCGACCGCACGACGCATTCACTTTTCGGCGCGTCCAAGGTTGCGGCGGACATCTACGCGCAGGAATACGGCCGCTATTTTCAAATGCCGGTGGGAATTTTTCGCGGCGGCTGCCTGACCGGCCCGTCACATTCCGGCGTCGAACTGCACGGATTTCTTTCGTACCTGCTCAAGGTGGCGCTCTCCGGCAAAGCGTACACAGTCTTCGGTTACAAGGGAAAACAAGTGCGCGACAACATCCACAGCTTCGATGTGGTGCGCGCCTTCGACGAATTCGCGCGCAATCCGCGCCCCGGCGAAGTTTACAATCTCGGCGGCGGCCGCGCCAACAGCGTCTCGATGCTCGAGGTAATCTCGCGAATCGAGGCGCTCACCGGGCGCAAGATCAACTGGACCTACTCGGAGCAAGCGCGCAAAGGCGATCACATCTGCTACATTTCGAATCTGGCCAAGCTGAAGGACCACTATCCCGCCTGGAGTCTAACGCGCAATCTCGATTCGATCCTGGAAGAGATGGCAGCTGCGGAGCGGGAACACACTCAAAAGGCCGGGGCCTGACCTAAGACAATGATTACGTTTTTCGCCACTCCCAAACCCTTTCGCGGCCATATTGGCGTCATTCAGCGGAACGCTATCCAGAGCTGGAAGCTAACGCACCCGGACGCGGAAGTGATCTTATTCGGCAACGAAGAAGGCGCCGCCGAGGTGGCGGCCGGGCTGGGAGCGCGCCACGAGCCGGAAGTAGATCGGAACTCCCACGGTACGCCGTTACTCTCGAGCTTATTCGAACGCGCCGACCGTCTTGCCAGGCATGGCCGGCTCTGTTTTCTGAACGCCGACATTCTTCTGACTGAGGATTTTCTTGCGGCTTCCGCTAGATTGGCCCAGCTGCGGGAGCGCTCGCTCATGGTCGGCCGCCGCTGCGACGTCGATATCAAAGAACCCTTGGACTTTTCAAAGCCGGACTGGCGCGAATCCGTCCGTTCCCTGGCCCGCGAGCGCGGCAGGCTTCGTCCGCCTCAATGGATTGATTATTTCGTCTTTCCCCGAGACTTGCTGCGCGCGCAGGTGCCTGATTTCGCCGTTGGCAGGCCGGGATACGACAACTGGCTCCTCTGGAAGGTCCGCTCGATGGGCGTCCCCGTTGTCGATGCGACCCCAGTCGTTCTGGCCATCCACCAGAATCACGACTACTCGCATCACCAAGGCGGGGAGAACACCTTCTGGAACGGCGCCGAAGCACAGCAGAACTATGCACTGCTCGGCAAGGGCCACTTTGCGACCCTCGACAACGCAACGCATTGCCTCAAGCCAAATGGGCTGCGTCCTAACCACTATCATTGGGTCGCGCTGGCGAAGCGCAAGGCGCAGCGCATCCGCAGCGCCGCATGGTTCGCCCTCCTCGATTTGACGCGGCCTTTACGCCGCCTGCTAGGACTGCGCCAGCGCCACAGTCCCGAGGCGCCAAGGTAGAGTTCGGCGCGAACAGTTCGGGTCTTTCCCCGCCTGGGTCGGGAAGAACTGGACGTGGCCTTCTGAAATTTGAATCAAGGAGTAGGCAACCTGGTCATGCAGAAGGAGAAGAAAATCGCGGATGCTCTTCCTGGTCAAGCGCACGGGCTTTCGTCCCTGGTCGCCCTTAAGCTCTCCAGCCGCTGGCTAAACGAATTTGCGGGAAACGTTACTTCGCAGAGCGGAGAGGATGGCCTTGTCGCCAAGGCTCTGAGCTTGCTCCCTGATCCGACCCTTTGGTGCGTGGAATTCGGCGCTTGGGATGGCAAGCATTTGAGCAATACATTTGATTTGGTCGACAGCAAAGGTTACAACGTAGCGCTCATCGAGGGCGATCCAGTTAAGTACAAAGAACTGTGCATCTCCTACCCGCACAAAGATCGAGCCGTTTTTGCGAATGCATTCGTCGGCTGGTCCGAAGACGATGGTTTAGACCAGATTTTGAGTCGATATCCGGTCCCACGAGCCTTTGATCTTCTATCCGTGGACGTTGATGGAAACGACTACCATATTTGGAGAGCGACGAAGTCGTTTCAGCCAAAGTTGGTGTTAATAGAATACAACCCTTCGATCGTGAACGCCGTGGAATTTGTACAGCCAGCGGAACCCGACTGTAATCAGGGCAGCAGTCCAGCCTCAATTGTCAAATTGGGCAGGGAAAAAGGCTACGAGCTGATTGCCGTTACCAAACACAATCTCTTATTTGTCCAAGGCGAGTATTACCCGCTCTTCGGGATACCTGACAACTCTCTTGAGGTCATGCGCGACGAAGAACCAAACTATGTGTTCTTCGGGTACGACGGAACCGTTTTCTTGCAAGGTAACTGCTGCCCCGAATGGCACCCAGGCTGGCGCCTATCAGATCGAGAGATCCAGCTGTTGCCTAGGATTTTGCGGACGTACCCGCCCAATTACACATCTGTTCAGAAGCAGATGTTGCGGGCCCTTTTCATGTTGAAATACCCGGGTGAGGGCTTCAAGAGAATGAAAAGTTATTTCAGAAGAAATTTGAAAGCTTGAATCGGCTGTAATTCTAACGCGGCCACTGCAAACACTTCTTGCGGCGTCGTCAATGCAGAACTTCAGAATCGGGAGGCACGTAGCGTGGCGTCGCGGAAGCGGATGCCGGGACGGGCTCAGTGAGGCCGATAGGCGTAAATCAGAATGTCTTGGAAGGCTCGTTGCTGAAAGGGGCGGGCGCTCGGGGCATGAATTTGATAACCAAATCCATTTTCTTCCAAAAGGCCCAGAAGGCGCGCCATCCGGTTTTCTTGATCATGGAGATGGTGGTGATATTCGAGCACAATCTGTTTGATCTCCTGCAACTTGCCTGTCTGCGCCAGCTCTTCCAAAACGGCCAATTCCGTCCCCTCAATGTCCATTTTCACAAGGTCCACGGGTCCGTTAACAAAAGAGGACAAACGCAGCGACTGCACTTGCCGGCAGACCGTGGCCTTGCTCGACGCCCCGGACACGCGGTGCTCGAAAGTGCTCATGACTAGCGAGCCGGGCTGGGAGGGGTCGGAGAAGAAATCAATCTCGCCTTCTTCGCCGCACAACGCCGCGTTGTGCATTTCGACATGATTCCAGCGGTTGGCCGCAACATTGTGCTGCAACGCTCGAAAAGCTATCTCATCCGGCTCGAAGGCCACGATCCGGCAATCTGGTGATATGGTTTTGAAATAAAGAACGCTCATGCCGATGTTGCTGCCGCAGTCCAAGATCAGGGGAGAAGGAGAATCAAAAGCAAACCGATATTCGCGACGGACAACGATCTCGATATAGAGGCTCAAGAACGAGGCGTAGTCGAGCGCCTGCATGGTCACTCCGCCGATTCGCTCCTGGCGAGGCGACATCCTCGGAAAGACTCCTGCGAAGGCCAGCCGAGCGAGAATCTTCAGATACGTCCGGCACACCGCGCTGCGACCTTCGGCCACGGGGATGCGCCAAATGGCGTACAAATTGGACGGAAGCTGCGTCAGATTGTTTTTCAAGCTCCCCAGACAGGGGGACTTCAGCCAGGGTCTCCGGCTTTCAGAAGGTGCTGTCATTTCGTCGACAGGATCTCCAATGCCGCGCACTATTCGATTTTCGTACTCCCATTGAGGAGGCACCGCATCGGCGTTGCCAACGTGTGGCCTGGCGAATATAACATGGGTGCGCACGAGGAAACCAGCCGGCCCGTTCTTGCACGCAGGACAATTCTTCCGGCGAGGATGAATTGAACTGGCCCGGCTTTGAGATCGCAGAGAGGCTTTGATGAATATACTGCTGCTGATTCGCCACAGCCAACTCCCGTTTTACGATTATGGATACCTTGTGACGTTCGCTAAGCGTGGCGACCGCCTGATGTATGTACCTGAAGATGTGCCCATGGGGGCAACCCTGCCGGAAATCCTCTCGACATGTCCCGTGCGGCCTACTCTAATCATCGGGCCGGAGTGGGGGAGCTTTCCTTTGCCGGAAGGTTTAACCGAAGTGGATATCCCAACTCTGATGCTGCAGCAGGATACTTATGCGTACACACAACGACGCATCCGCTGGTCCACGTTGTTTGACTACGTTGTGTTGTTCCATGCAGGATTCGAGGAGCAATTCCGCGCGGCGGGCCATTCCCGGGTCTTAACCATGCCGTGGGCCGTCCTTGCCGAGCGACACCAAGGGGCGGAACGAGAACGCATCTATGACATAGGGTGGGTTGGTCGGGCGGGGCCGGTAGCCGACGCTGAATTTTACCAGGATCGCCAGAGAATATTGGACCTTCTCCGGAAACACTTCCGTACGAATGCTTATTGGGAACGCCAGCGCGTTATGACCGAACAGGAAAAGATTGACATTTACTTCCAATCAAAAATGGTGGTCAACGTCTGTCGAGACGATCACCCTTTCGAAGCCAACGAGCGCATGTTCGAAACAATGGCCGCGGGCGCACTTCTGATAGTTCGATACCGCAATGAACTCAGCGATCTGGGTTTTGAAGAGGGGGTCCATTTTTTATCCTATCGAGACGAGTCGGAAATTGTCCCCATGGTGCAAAGGTACCTTGCCAACGAGCCAGCCCGCAGGCAGATTGCCGATGCAGGGCGACAGAAAGTGCTTCGCGAGCACACCTACGATGTGCGCGTTGCGGAGATTGAGCGATTACTGAAAGAGGACGCAGGACGTTTTTGGGCCCCGGCACGAAGCTGGCCGAAACATCGAGTGCGCCTTACCTATCTAGACTCTTACGCAGCTTTTGGGCATCTGCATCTAGCTCGCCGCCAGTGGACGCTGATCGCCCGGAAGAGTTTGGGAGGCGCGGTGACGGGAGCGGCACTCATTGCGGGATCCTGGTCCCGGCGGTGGCGACGAGCATGACATTCGAGGGGAAGAGATTCGTGGGCGAAGCTGCAGTCAGCGTGCTCATCGACACCTATAATCACGAGCGCTTCATTGAGCGCGCCATCACCAGTGTTCTCGAACAGGATATGCCGATGGACGACGTTGAAATTCTGGTCGTCGACGACGGCTCGACCGACCGCACTTCGGAAATCGCGCGCCGGTTTGGTCCGCGCGTGCGGTACCTGCGAAAGGAAAACGGAGGGCAGGCGTCGGCGTTCAACTTGGGCTTTGCCCACGTCAGCGGGCAAGTCGTCGCCATGCTGGACGGAGATGATTGGTGGGAGAATCAAAAGTTACGCTTGGTACTTGATGCCTTTCGTGAGAATCCAGAAATCGGCGCAATCGGAAACGGCCTCCGTGAAGTGGACGCGGATGGAAGAGTTTTGGACGCATTCTCACCGAATCTCTCCGGCCAGTTTTTTTTGCGCACGCGGAAGGAAGGAATTCAGTTTGGCTCATTGATGACCTTCATGGGAACTAGCCGGCTGACTCTGCGTCGGTCCGTCCTGGAAAAAATTTTGCCGGTCCCGCAAGATCTGGTCATTGAGGCGGATGAGTATCTAGCAACGCTCGGCGTTGCTATTTCTGGAGGGCTGATCCTCACTCAATCCTTGACCAACTACCGGTATCATCCTGGAAACCTCTACCAGTACGGCAAGTTCAGTTTGGAAAAGGCGCGCCGGAAGTCTAAAGTACTTCAGTGCTTGGTGCGTGAACTGCCGGTACGGCTCCAGGCGCTCGGGGTTTCCCCGGAGAGTGTGGCTGCCATGCTGAGACCGCGCAAAATCGAGGCAGAACGGCTGCGCCTGATGGTGGAAGGAGGGATGTCTTGGGAGACCTTCCGCGCGGAGAGGGAGGCGAGCCGCGTTACCTACAAGGACTTTTCGCTCGGGTACCGGCTTTTCCACGCCATGGTTCTTTCCCTGGCTCTTACGATGCCTCCCAAATGGTTCTATCGAGTCCGGAATTGGTATGCCGACCGCAATTTGCATCGATTACGGGAGATATTAGGCAAACCTACTTTGGCGGACACGTTTGTTCAGCGAAAGGCTGGGCCATAATGGGTCAGCCCAATCCGCGAAACTACCCAAGAAAAGGCATTCCGCCACTAAATGAGACTCAAGCACGCGCGCTCGACCCGCAATCGCAGAAGGAACTGACGGAATTGGAAAACGCATACCGTAGTTTAGGCACGCGAACTCGCGTACCCGGCTCAGGTCGATTACCGGACGCATGGTTGAACGGCGCCAGAAGGCGGTTCATTTGATGGGTTCTGTCGATTTGATGCGACAGGATTGGGATGAGCGCGCCCGGAAAGACGCGTTCCATTACATCGCGTCTTGGCGCCGGGATTGGACCCCCGAAACTTTTTTCAAGTCTGGCGAAGAAGATTACCTACGGCTCGCGGCGCCAGTTTTCCAGGAATGTCAATGGGATCCGGAAGGCAAGTCCCTGTTGGAATTGGGATGCGGGGCGGGACGCATGACCCGCAGTTTCGCGAAGCGATTTTCACGCGTATACGCATTCGATATTTCCAGGGAAATGCTGGGACACGCCAAGGCCCTCTTTCCGGAAGGATCCAACGTAGAGTGGATTCTGGGAAATGGGACTGACCTGTCGGGACTTGGTGATGAGGCGGTGGACGGTGCGTTCAGTTACATTGTGCTCCAGCACATGCCTGAGCCGGCTTTTGCTCATCGTTACATTCGAGAAATGCTTCGCGTCTTGAAGCCCGGCGGATTGTTTCTTTTTCAATTCAATTCCGTTCGTCAAATGACCATGAACTGGAAGGGCCGGCTGGCGTGGGGAATCGTGGATTTCCCATGGGCGCTTGGGTTTCGGAAAGCAAGCCGCGGCGTAGCTTCTTTATTGGGGCTCCCTCCTGAAATTGCTGGGAAGAGTTGGCGTGGCGCTTCGCTAAATGTTCAGTCCGTGCGTGAAACTCTGGAGAATGCCGGCGCAACGGTGAAGAAAATGGCCGGTGAAAACACGCCGATGACGTGGTGTTGGGGATTGAAGTCAAAGGGAAGAAATCAGTGATTACCCTAGGATTTAACTACTCGCAGATGCATGATTCCTCCGCCTGCATTGCGCGCGACGGCGAGTTGCTCTTTGCCGTGGCAGAAGAGCGCATTAGCCGCATCAAGCATGACGCCGGGTTTCCGCACAACGCGATCCGCGCCTGCCTGGAGTTTGCGAGGGTCGCTCCGGATCAGCTCGATTTCATCTGTCTGGGTTGGCCTGCCCCCGGAAAGGGGCTTACCACAGATTTGAAGTGCTTCCTAAACGGACAATATCCGATCACGTATCTGAACGTTTTGAACTTCGCGCGGGTATTCGCCAGCATGTACCACCAGAACGGGGGGTTCAAGCGTTTCACGCATTATTTTGGACCAACACGTGCGCAGATACGGTTTGTTGATCACCACTTGGCGCACGCCATCAGCGCCTATTCGTATTCAGGCTTTGACAATTCGGCCGTGGTCATCATGGACGGTCGCGGAGCGTGGGAAGCCAGCTCCATCTGGTATGGACACGATGGCCGACTCGACCACGTGCTGACAATTCCCTGGCCGAATTCGTTGGGACTGTTTTACGCGCAATTTACGCAGTACCTCGGTTTCGTTTCCAATAGCGATGAATGGAAGGTCATGGGCCTCGCGCCCTATGGAAGCCCCGGGGTAAATCTTGGCGAATTCATCTCGCTGGATCAGGAAATGTACAAAGTGAACGCCCCACTTTTGTTCGAACGAAGCAACGGCACTTCCGCCATCGCGAGGCTGCTCGGCCCCGAGCGGACACCCGAAAGTGAAATCGACGACAGTTTCAAGAACATCGCCTTC
>Ga0209380_10000591_pt1 | contig 25542 bp, 22 predicted proteins | sample HubBroMetageWFT6_FD_188347 | JGI IMG/M metagenome (GOLD analysis project Ga0209380, IMG submission 188347) | Warmed and freeze-thawed soil microbial communities from the Hubbard Brook experimental Forest, New Hampshire - Hubbard Brook CCASE Soil... | ecosystem: Environmental > Terrestrial >... | reverse complement strand
AATGCGGGGCGCCGTTCTTTTTGGTCGCAGCGCAACGATTTGCTGCTGACAACACTCGCGCACATGGCAGTTTGTGACAGACGTACACGTCGATAAGAGAGTTCATGAAACAGGGCGACCGATCTTCGGCGTATGGCTGAGTTGTGCAAGCGGATGGCGGCGGTCCCAACGTCTGGCGGCCATCGCACCGATCGCCTGCTCGTCACACTCGCCGAGCAGTTGGATTACGAAGCCGCGCGGTTGGAGGGTCAAACAGAGCCATCGTCGGATGCCACGAGGTGATCCCGGTTCCCATATAGCCAGGCGTGAGCCGAGGGAAACCGAAGCGGCGACGATGACGGGTAGACCTACAGCGGCGATGAAAGGAACACGTGCCAGGGTATTCGACCGGGCGCGTCAGGTTCTTTTGACTTCTTTCAGGATAATTCAGGGCAACCGGATGCAGGACGGGTCCGGTTAACATTTTTTAGCGCCGGTTCAAACCAATTAACGACACGCGACAAAGGCCGCTCGCTATCCTCCGGGAAAGATTTTCGGAGGGTCTCATGGGCATGGTTTTTCTTTTCGGGTCAGTGATCGCGGCGGCGACGTGGCTCGTAGCGGCATGGCGCATCAGCTGAAGGGGGCGAGCGCGCGGCTTCATCGGCCCATCCGCGAGCGTGCGCGACGGCTGCGACAGATGGCCGATGCCCATCACACGCCGCTTTCGGGCCAACTTAGGGTGATGGCCACCGAACTCGACGCGCTCGCGGACCGAGCTGAAAAAGGAAATGAGCCGGGCGAGAACGCAGAGTAGCCGCCCGCCCGCAGTCGTGATCTCCCCCACGACGCGCACCCCTAGACTACGCCCGCCGCAAGTTCGCCGAGGAGCGCTGGCATGGGAAGCAGGAGCGGCCGGACCTGAGGTCGGGTCCGATTTAGCCGCGAGGGGCTACCAGAGCAAAACGCGCGCTAGTACCGGCGGTAATACGGATAGTAGCCGGAATAGTACGGATACCCATAGTACGGCGGGTAATAAGCTGCCGGGGGGTACCCATAGCCCGCTGGGTAATAGTAGGGGTTGCCGTAGTACCCGTAGTAGGGATTGCCGTAGTAATACGGCGCAGCGAGCGCACTGCCGAGCGCGAAGGCGCCCAGCCCGAGTGCGACCGCCGCACCAGTCCCTATATCTGCCTGTGCGGGCTCCGGGGCCATCGTCAGCACCGCTGTTGACACTACCGCCGCCATAGCCAAACCGCGCCCTGCCTTGCAGATGATGAAGTTGGCCATCCCGTCCCCCGTTCTTCGAGCCGTTGCCATCATAGCAGGTTGGCGTACGAACTTAACGGTGTCGGAGCCCGACCCCTGCGATAAATCCGTGACTGCGGCAATTCGGGCAAATGACAAATTCGTGACGGTCCCCATCCTAAATGGTTAATGTGAGTTAAACCCGAAGGTGAGGGGCTCCATGAACAGGGCGGCCGATCTGCGGCGTAGGGCTGATCGTTATAGGCGACTGGCGAGTATCCCAACCTCAGGCGGCCATAGTGCTGATCGCGAGTTGCTCGTACTCGCGGAGGAATTGGACGATCACGCCGCGGATTTAGAGAGCTGGGCCGAACCTGAGCGAAGGCCGGAACGCTCGCGGCGTTGATCCCGCCCGCCGCCGGGCGTACCCGTGCCGGTTGGTCGCAGCCGGGACCGCGAGCCCGGCGGCGGCCCGCTTCGTGTGAACTCGGCCGCCCGTCAGCCGCGCCAAGGTCAGGGCGGCCGTCTTCTTGTGAGCGCGATGAGCAAGCCCTGGCTTCAGGAACGGCGCCTCCGCTCCCCGATCTCCGCATGAAGCCGTCGGATCATCCGCGCCAATTCGGCTGTCGGGAGCCTCTCGTATTTCGCGTGGAGGTCAGCCAACGCTTCCTCAATCGAGCGCCGTCGTGTTTGATTGACCATCGTAGCCTCCAGGTCGCTGTCCACTGCAACATGGGAGGCTTGCCTCGCGCTCGCTGTGCCGGGAAATGAAATCGGGTTTAATCAGGTGCGCGGCGAGCTGGCGAGCTGGCGGGTGGCGAGGAAGCGGCGGCGATTGAGTGGTCAGTATTGCCCTGCGCGCCGGGGCTGAACCAATATGAAGCGCGTCCTCGCGTACGGATGTTCACAATCCCAATAAAAGCCATGCCGCTTGTCATTAGCGCTGATGACAATCCAGTCTTCGGGCTTTGGATCGGTGAGGAATTCGTCGGGATCGACCGAAGCCGCCGCAAAAAGTAGATGCGCCACATCGATCAGATGGGTTTGGGCGGCCTCGAAAGTCGGATGCAGCGTTGCCGGGTCCACAGCAAGCGAGTGCGGGTCGGCTTCAAGGCTGAAGGCCAAGGTAAGCCATTCCGAGATGGCGGCGGTCGGATGGTTTTCGATCGGCATCGTTTAGGTCCCTCCTTCTCCCAATTACATTTGGTATGGGCTGCGGCCCAAGATAAGCGATGAGCAGCGCGCGCTCTCGGCACGAGATTGCTTCGCTCCGCTCGCAATGACGTGTTGAATCACTGGCGGACGTAGCGGCGTTCGCCGGTGGTCGGCTGGTAGAAAACAGTCACGGTCTCGCCGCTGGCCGGGTCGACAAAGCGCTCGTCGATGGCGACCCAGTCGGGTCCCGGCCGGTGCGGCGCGGCCGGCTTGTAGCGCCCGCGCTCGAAGACGATGCCGGCGGTCAATGCCAGCCCGATCAAGGCTAACCACACGACCAGCGGCACTGTACAGCCGGCGAGCGCGGCGACAACCGCCGCGCCAAGCAGGAACACCCCGATGCCGAAGAGGATCGGGCGCATCCGGCGATTACCGCGGCATCGGCTCGATCGTCACCGCGGTGCCGTAGGCGACGATCTCGCTCATCGTCTGCCCGATCTCCGACGAATCGAAGCGCATCATGACGATCGCGTTGGCGCCCATGATGGTGGCGTTCTGGACCAGCCGGTCGATCGCGGAGCGGCGCGCGTCCTCAAGCATCTGCGTGTATTCGTGGATCTCGCCGCCGGCCAATGAGCGCAACCCGGCCATGATGTTGCCGCCGAGGCCGCGGCTGCGGACCACGACACCGAAGCACTGCCCTTTGACATCGACGACCCGGTGTCCGGCGATATTCTCGGTGGTGACGACAATCATGCTGACCCCGGCTAATCCGGCACGCCCTGCACCTTGAAAATCTCCTCGAGTTGCGGGCTGATTGGCAGGTCGAGCCGCTCGCCGGTCGGCAGCCGCTTCTGGAACCATTTGTTGTAGAGCTGGACGAGCTCGCGGCTGGCGGCGAGGCGGCTGAAGGCGCGGTCGACGACAGCGGTGAAGTCGGGATCGTCTTTGCGGTACATAAGCCCATACGGATCATAGGAAAGATAGTCGCCGACGATCTGGTAGCGGTCGCCGGTCTTGGTCGTCGCCACCAGCCCGTAGAGCAATACGTCATCCGTGGCGAAGGCGTCGGCCTTGCGCGCTTCGAGCATGGAAAACGAGTCGCCGTGATCCTTGCCGACCAGGATCTTGATGCCGAGGTTCTGCTGCTCGGAAATGGAGCGGATCGCCGCCTCGTTGGTGGTGCCTGCGGTGACCACAACCGTCTTGCCCTTCAGGTCGCGATAGGAGCCGATGCCCGAGTCGCGCCGCACCAGGAGCTTGGTGCCGGCGACAAAGAAGATCGGCGAAAACGCCACCTGCTTCTGCCGCTCGAAATTGCTGGTGGTCGAGCCGCATTCCAGGTCGACCTCGCCGGAGAGCACGGCCGGGATGCGGGTCTCCGAGGTCACCTTCTTGTAGGCGACGCCGATCTCGACGCCGCCGAGCTCCTTCGACACCTCGTCGACGATCTCGTTGCACAGATCGATCGAGTAGCCGATCGGATCGCCGCTGCGATTGACGTAGGAGAACGGGATCGAGGTCTCGCGATAGCCGAGCGCGACGATACCGGTTTCCTTGACGCGCTTCAGCGTGCCGGCGATCTCGCGCGGCGCGTCCTGCGCTGCCGCCAGTCCGGGACCGGCCAGCAGACCGACGGCCAGAACCGCTGCCAGCCGTGCCGAGGCCATCATGACGGCCCTCAATCGGCTGCCGCCGGCTGCGCGGTGGCCCCGATTTCTGCCGCTTCCTCGCCCTCCCAGCGGCCGATCACGGCGGTGGCGAGGCTGTTGCCGATGACGTTGGTCGCGGTGCGGCCCATATCGAGGAACTGGTCGATGCCGATGATCAGCAGGAGCCCCGCTTCCGGCAGTTTGAAGGTGACGAGGGTCGCGGCGATCACCACCAGCGAGGCGCGCGGCACCCCGGCCATGCCCTTGCTGGTCAGCATCAACACGAGCAGCATCGTGATCTGCTCGGTCAGGGTCAGCGGGATGTTGTAGGCCTGCGCGATGAATACGGTCGCGAAGGTGCAATACATCATCGAGCCGTCGAGGTTGAACGAATAGCCCATTGGCAAGACGAAGCTGATGATCTTCTTGCTGACCGGCAGTTTCTCCAGCTGCGCCATCGTTACCGGATAGGCGGCCTCGCTCGAGGCGGTGCTGAAGCCCAGCAGGAACGGCTCGCGGATCAGCGTGATCAGCCGGAACACCTTGGGCCCGAGAAACAAAAAACCGGCGCCGACCAGCACCAGCCACAGGACGCCGAGGCTGAAATAGAACTCCACCAGGTACTTGCCGTAGGTGACGAGGACGCCGATCCCCTGCGTCGTGATCGTCGCCGCCATCGCCGCGAACACCGCGATCGGCGCCAGCCCCATGATGTAGCCGGTGATCTTCAGGATGATCTGCGAGGTCTCCTCGATCACCTCGATGACGACGCGCGCGCGCTCGCCTACCGCGGCGGCGGCAACGCCAAAGAACAGCGAGAAGACGACGATCTGCAGGATCTCGTTGTTGGCCATCGCCTCGACCGCGCTTTTCGGCACGAGGTGGGTGACGAAATCCTTGAACGATAAGGAGGCGGCGTTGAGGTTGGTGGCGGCAGTCGCATCCGGCAATGGCAGGTTCAGATTCTCGCCCGGCCGCAGGATGTTAACCATGACGAGGCCGAGCAGGAGCGATACCAGCGAGGCAGTGACGAACCACAGCATCGCCTTGCCGCCGATGCGGCCGACCGCCTTGGTGTCGCCCATATGCGCGACGCCTACAACCAGCGTCGTGAACACCAAGGGCGCGATGATCATCTTGATCAGGCGCAGGAAGATGTCGGTTAAGAGCGAGATGTAGCCGGCGATCGACTTCGCGGTCTGCGGGTCGGGCCACACCTGGTTGCAGGCATAGCCGACGACAATGCCGAGCAGCATGCCGATGAAGATGATCAAGGTCAGCCGTTGCGAGCGCATCTGTCCCCCTTCCGCGCCATTCGTGACAGATATGCGTCATTCGGACGCGGCAGGAAACCCTCTTTTGCGAACGCCTAGCGCGGCGCCAGCCGGAAAGGCGGCGGGTGGTCGGGGCGCACGGTGATCGACGCGACCGGCACCACCGGACGGCTTCCAGCGCGGCGAATCTCGAATGCCTGCACCAACCGCGCCAGGACCAGAGTCGCCTCGGTCAATGCGAATTGCGCGCCGATGCAGACGCGCGGGCCGACGCCGAAGGGCAGATAGGCGAAGCGGCCGGCCGGCGGCGCGCCGGGCAGAAACCGGGTCGGGTCGAACAGATCCGGGTCGGTCCAGAGCCGGCGATGCCGGTGCAAGAGCCAGGGCGCGATCATCACGACCGCGCCCTTCGGTACCGCGACGCCATCGGCCTCGTCGGCCCGCCGCGCCACCCGGAAAATGCCGTAGGCCGGCGGATAGAGCCGCAATGTCTCCTGCACCACCGCACGGGTGTAGGGGAGCTGCCCCAGCGCGTCGGCCGCACCCTCGGCTCCGAGATCGAGCGGCGCCGCCTCGGCCGCGATCCGCTGCTGCACTGCCGGCGCCGAGGCGACGAGGTAGAGCGCCCAGAACAGCGCCACGGCGGTGGTCGCGTGCCCGGCGGCGATCATCGTCGCGACCTGGTCGGCGAGACGGCGGCTCGACACCGCACGGCCGCTTTCCGGATCGCTCGCCATCAGGTCGAGGAGGTCGCGCGGCGCGCCGTCTTCCCAATGCAGAGTCGTCTTCGCCTGGCGCGCGGCGATGATCTCCTCGATCAGGCCGAGCCAGCGCCGGCGAAACCGCCAGCGCGCGAAATCCTGCGGCGCCGGCACGGCCGGCGGCAGCATGATGTCGAGCAGGCTCGGGCGTGCCAGCCGTTCGCCGTATTCGCGCAGCATCGCCCGCATGCGCGGCGCGAAGCCGCCCATCTCGAGCGAGAACATGGCGCGCCCGGCGACCTCGATCGCCAGCCGGTGCATGTGGTCGAGCAGATCGACCTCGTCACGCTCGGCCGCCAGCGTGGCGACCAGCTCGTCGGCAACGGCGCCGACCTGGCGCGCCAGCATCGGCAGGGTGCGGGGCGCGAAAGACGGCGCGACGGTGCGGCGCTGCACCCGCCAGTCTTCGCCCTCGGCCAGGAACAGGCCGTAGCCGACGATCGGGTAAAGGAGGCGGATCGTGGCGCGGGAGCGACCGTAATTCTCGGCGTTGTCGATCAGCACATGGCGGATCGCCTCGGGCCGGTTCAGGGTCAGCTGGACGCGGCCGAACAGGCGCCGCGACGAAACCTCTTCCTCGAAGGCGCGCTCGGAGAAGGCGGCGAGCACATTCGTCCGCATCTGCGTGGCGAAATCCTGCGGCGCCAGCGGCTTGGGGCCGGCAGTGGGCGCGGGGAACGAAATGGCTTCAGGCAGGCTCGTCATTTGGCCGAGCCTAGCCCTTTACAGCGCGCGCCGCATCGGGGCGCGCTGTCGCTCCTCTGGCTGTCTCCGCCAGCGGTTGCGGAAGGAGCGGGCTACCAGTAGTCGCGGTGATGGCGCCAATAATGCCGATGATAGCCCCAGCCATAGGGCCGATAATACGACCGGTAGTAGCCCCAATAGCGCGGCGCGCATTCCCAGCCCCAGCCGTTCCACCAGCAGCGCGCCTCCGCTGGCGTCGACATCGCCGCGCAGAGCAGCATCGCGGCGGCGATAACCGAAAGCAGGAACTTCATCGTTTGCTCCTTTTCTGGCTGATCTTGCCCGTCCAGGTTTAGCAGAGACCAGGGTTTCACACCTTGGGCGTTTTTAGGGCAATGCGAATGCAACAAGAGAATCGCCCAGCTTGGTGCCGATCTTGCCATGCCCGCCGGCGGCAATCACGACGAACTGCTTGCCGTCGGGCTTGAGGCGATAGGTCATCGGCAATGCCTGGCCGCCGGCCGGCAGCCGGCCCTTCCACAATTCGGCGCCGGTATCGAGGTCGAAGGCGCGCAGATAATTGTCGAGCGCCGCGGCGATGAAGACGAGGCCGCCGGCGGTGACGATCGGCCCGCCGAGACTGGGCGTGCCCTGCATGATCGGCGCGTCCGGGAAGACATCCTCGCTGGTGCCCAATGGCACATTCCAGCGGATCGTCCCTTGCCCGAGATCGGCGGCGACCAGCGCGCCCCAGGGTGGCGGGTTGCAGGGCGCGCCGTTCGGCGCGCGCAGCACATGCCGGCTCATGCCATAGGGCGTGCCGTGCTGCGGCGACACCTCGGCGCGGAACTCGCCGCTGCGCGACGCCTTCTCGCGCTCGGCATAGCCGTCGCGCGGGATCAGATGGACTTCCATCGGCAGCATGTTGACGTTGGTGACAAACAGCTGGCGCGCCGGGTCGAAGGCGCCGCTGCTCCAGTTCATGCCGCCGAGATTGCCAGGAAAGGCGATCGTGCCCTGCACGCTCGGCGGCGTGAAGATGCCTTCGGCGCGCAGTTTCGCCATCGCCGCGCGGCAGAATTCGCGAGCCTCGGGCGTACGACCCCAGGCGTCGGCGGCGGTCAGCTTCTGCGGCACCAGCGCTGGCGGCGCCAGCGGGAAGGGCTGGGTCGGCGAAGAATCCTCGCCCTCGGCGTCGCTCTTCGGCACGGGCCGTTCCTCGACGCCGAACACTGGCTTCCCGGTCTCGCGCTCCAGCACGAAGAGGTTGCCGGTCTTGTTACCCTGGATCACCACCGGCACCTCGCCGCCGCCGTGCCGCAACGTGGCGAGGACCGGCTGCGCCGCGGTGTCGTAATCCCACAGATCATGGTGCACGAGCTGAAAGCCCCAGACGAACTCGCCGGTCGCTGCCTTGAGCGCGACGACGGAATCCGCCCATTTGTTGTCGCCCGGCCGCTTGCCGCCGTAATAATCCGGGCTCGGGCTGGTGGTCGGCACAAAGACGAGGCCGCGCGCCAAATCGACCGACAGCATCGACCAGGCATTGGCGGCGCCGGTCGGCGCGATGTCCGGCGACAGCGGGTCCCAGCGCCAGCGCAACGCGCCGGTGCGCGCGTCGAAGGCACGCACCTCGCCGCTCGGGCTGCCGACGCGGTCATTGTCGGCGATCGACGAGCCGACGATGACGAGATCACCGGCGACGGTCGGCGCTGAAGTCTCCTCGTATTCGCCGCGCCGGGTGATGTTGGCGACGCCCTCGGTCAGGTCGAGGTGGCCGTCCTTGCCAAAGCCGGTGCAAGGCTGGCCGCTGGCGGCATCGAGCGCGATGAGGCGGGCGTCGATCGTCGCCAGGAACAGGCGCCGGCCGCAGGCGGCGCCGTCGGCGCGGGCGGGGTCGCGCCACAGCGCGACGCCGCGGTTGATCAGCCCCTCGGAATAGCCCGAGTGCAGCTCGATCTTTGGGTCGAACGCCCATTTCTCTTGGCCGGTCTGCGGGTCGAGCGCGACGACCCGGTTGAACGGCGTCGTCAGGTACATCGTGCCGTCGGCGACGATCGGCGTCCCCTCGAAGGCGCTCCTGCGCCGGCCGCCGCTGCCGTCCGACACGTCGCCGGTGTGGTATTCCCAGGCGATCGCCAGGCGCGCGACATTGCCCTTGTCGATCTGGGAGAGCGGCGAATAGCGGCTGCCGCCGGCATCGCCGCCATAGAAGGGCCATTCGGCCACCGGCTCCCCGGCCATCGCCGCGGTCAGGCCGAGGACGAGCGCGAGACCGATGACGGCGGCAACGACAGCGCGCATCCAGCTCCCCTATGCTGAAGCCCAACCGCGAGTTGGGCGCGCCAATTTACGCCACGATAGCTTTCTAGGGGCTCAATCCTCGGTGGGGCCGCACCAGCCGGGCAGGAAATCGGCGTCGTGGCTCTTTGCCAGCTTCAGCGCCTGATCGAGCGTGCGGTCAAAATCCTTCTCGACGGCCTTGCGGTCGATCCGCCGGCGCAGGAAGTCGGCCCACAGGAATTCGCTGAACGGCGTCGTGTCCTTGGCGAAGCCGCCGACGCGCCTGAGTTCGCCGGCGAGCGAGCGAAACGGGTCGTCGGCGAGGTCCTCGATCGAGCGCGGAACATCGTCGTAGCCGCGCCGCCTTCCCTTATCGTCGAACGGGTGCATCCAGCCGCGGTTGTCGAGAAAGATCCAGAATGCGTCCTTCTCGAGCCGGGTCAAATTCGCCACCACCGTGGTGGCGATCGACTTGACGCCTTCCTCGTGCAAGGCCCGGGCGAGGTGGTGGTGGTCGATGACGTAGGGATGCTCCCCGGGCCCGAGCACCACCGGGATCATGTGGCTGGCGAGAAATGCGCCGGCCTTGTCGCCGTGTTTGGCGCGCCAGTGCCGGCGCTTGGCCTCAACCTCGCGCATGCCGACGGTGATTTGGGTCGGACGCAGCTCCGCCAGCGGTGTCGATTTGAAGATCGGCTCGCGAACCATCGGGCTCCTCCCATGTCATGTCTTCTGGGCGACAGCGCTCTTTGGATTGAGGCTCTGGATATGCCCGCTCTCGGTGCCGGCTGTCGGGTCGATCACGGCATTGATCAGCGCCGGCTTTCCTGAGGCGAGCGCGTCACTCACGGCCTTGGTCAGGCTCGGCGTGTCGGTAACGTGATAGCCGGCCCCGCCGAACGCCTCGATGATCTTCTCGTAGCGCGCATCGCGGAGGAGGCCGGTCGGCGAATACGGCCGGTCGGCCGGGTCGCCGCGGTAGACGCCATTGTTGTTGAAGATGATCGTGGTCACCGGCAGCTCGTAGCGGCAGATCGTCTCGATTTCCATGCCGCTGAAGCCGAAGGCGCTGTCGCCCTCGATCGCGACGACGGGCTTGCCGGTCATCGCCGCCGCGCCGACGGCATAGCCCATGCCGATCCCCATGACGCCCCAGGTGCCGCTGTCGAGGCGGTGGCGGGGCTTATCCATGTCGATGATGTTGCGGCCGAAATCGAGGGTGTTGGCGCCCTCGTTGACGACATAGACATCGGGCTGGGTGGCGAGCGCGTTGCGGACGGCGCGCAAGGCGCTTGAGAAGTTCATCGGGCTCGGATCGGCGTTGAGGCGCGCCGCCATGCGCTCGATGTTCTGCTGCTTGCGCTTGCCGATCTCATCGACCCAGGCCGCCTGTGGCTTGATTTGCCCCGGCCTCAGCGCGGCGTTGAACGCCGCGAATACCGATTTGATGTCGCCGACCACCGGCGCGGCGATCGCCCGGTTGCTGTCGAATTCGGTCGGCGAGATGTCAATCTGTATGAGCCGCGTCCCCTCGTTCCACAGTGGCGGTCGGCCGTGCGACAGCAGCCAGTTGAGCCGCGCCCCCGCCAGCAGGACGACATCGGCGTTGCCGATCGCGTAGGAGCGGGCGGCGGCGGCGGATTGCGGATGCTCGTCGGGCAAGAGCCCCTTGGCCATCGACATCGGCAGGAACGGGATGCCGGTCGTCTCGATGAACGAGCGGATCTCCTTGTCGGCCCGCGCGTAGGCCGCGCCCTTGCCGAGGATCGCAAGGGGACGCTGGGCATTCGCGAGCAATTCGATGGCGCGCGCGACCGATTCCGGCGCCGGGGGAGACGGCGGCGCCGGATCGACGACCTTGATCAGCGATTTTTTCGCCGTCTCCACATCGAGCGCCGAGCCGAGCACTTCAGCGGTCAGGTCGAGATAGACGCCACCCGGCCGCCCCGACACGGCGGCGCGGATCGCTCGCGCGATGCCAATGCCGATGTCCTGCGGGCGGTTGACGCGGTACGCCGCCTTGGCATAGGGCCGGGCGGCGGCGAGCTGGTCCATCTCCTCGTAATCGCCTTGCTCGAGATCGACGATCGCGCGGTCGGACGAGCCGCTGATCATGATCATCGGGAAGCAATTGGTCGTGGCGTTGGCGAGCGCGACCAGCCCGTTCAGGAAGCCGGGGGCCGAAACCGTCATGCAGATGCCCGGCTTCTGTGTCAGATAGCCGGCGATCGCGGCGGCGTTGCCGGCCGACTGCTCGTGCCGGAAGCCGAAGTACCGGATGCCCTCGGCCTGCGCCAGGCGCAACAGATCGGTGATCGGGATGCCGGCCACGCCAAAGATCGTATCGACGCCGTTCAGCTTCAGCGCCTCCACCACCAGGTGAAAGCCGTCGGTCAGATCCGTGTCGTTCATGTCGCCCACCGTCCTTAAGCCGTGCGCTTGCAGCGTTCTAAGCCAAACCGTAGGGCGGGTGAAGCGCAGTGAGCCGAAGCCCGCGGGCTTGACCCGCGGGGCATTCCGCCATTCGTCGAGCGGCCAACACGGCGGGTTACCCCGGCTCCGCCGGGTCCACCCGCCCTACGATGGCCAACCCAGACCTAGCAGTGCGCTTCCTACGGTTCGTAGCGGGTGACGCCCTCGACCGCGCCCTGGTCGCGGCCGCGCAATTCGATGGTGTTGCGGTCGGGGTCGCGCACAAACACCGATACGTGGCCGCTTTCGCCGAAGCTGACCGGTCCTTGCGCGATCGGAATTTGGTTGGCTTTCAACGCGGCGAGCGTCGCCGGGATCGAGGTGACCCGCAGCGCGATGTGGGTGTAGCCAGGGAATTTTTCCGGCACGTCCATCAGGATGTTGGCGGCCGGATCGCCGGCATTGGCGTTGAAGACGAGATTGAGCTCGACGTTGTGCTCGTTGCGGATAATCGCAACGTCGTCGTCCTCGGCCTGGTGCACCAGGTCAAACCCAAGCACCCGGTAAAACGCCAAGGCGCGGTCGAGGTCACGGACCCGGACGCCGATGTGGTCGACGCGTTCGATCGCGATTGTCTCGGTCATTTTGATCTCCCGTTCCGCGGCACTTTAGGTTACCTAGCCAGGTCCGATCACCTCTCAACCGTCATCTGCGGGCTTGACCCGCGGATCTCAAGATGACCGGGTCAGGCCCGGCCATGACGGAAGGGATAGGCCGGATCAGTCCGAGAGCCATTTTTTGTAACCCCGGCCGACCGCCTTGCCGAGACGGCGGGCCTGGTCGGTCCAATCGCTCTCGCCCGAACCGAGCGGGCCGGATCCACGCATTCCCTTGGCCCATCGGCCCAGCCGGAAGGCATGGTCGGTCCAGTCGCCCGCCGGCGCCTCGGCTTCGCGCAGCTGCCGCGCCAACTGTTCCTTCAAGGCCGCCGCATTGGCGCGTTCGGCCGGCGTAGCGCCGGCGTCGCCGGCAACCGCGGCGAGGCCTCGCAATTTCCGGCGCAGCGCGGCGAGCGCACCCGTGTCCTTCACCGCCGCCGCCGGGGCCGCCCTCAGGGCCGGTGCGCGTTGAGGAACATGCGCACGTGCCGCACCGCCAGCGGAACCTGCTCCGGCTTTTCCTTCCAGGGATAGAGGCTCACCTGCGAATTCGGCGCGAGATAGGCGCTCTCCATGGCGACGGCATAGGGATGCGCCGGCACGTCGTCCGGCAACACCAGGACCGGCGTCCGGCAGTCGCGCACGAAATCGCGGGTCACGGTGAACACGAAATCGGCGGGTGAGCGGTACAGCTTGGTGATGAAGGCGTCGCACATCGCCATCGTGATGTCCGGCCGGCGCTGGCACAGCGCGGGGGCCCAGCCGTTGATGTTGTTCTGATAGAACAGGTCGGGGAGCTCCGGGCGGTAGCCGCTAGGCTGCGCCAGCACGGCGGCGACGACGCGCCGGGGCGCGCGCTTCAGCATGTTCCAGATGAACGGGCCGCCGATGCAGAAGCCCAGCACCAGGAACTCGCTGATGGCGAGATGATCCATCAATCCGAGCTGGTCGTCGGTGTAGGCCTCCCACGGCCGGTCGACCTCGAGCGGCCCCGTGGACTGGCCGCCATTGGCATTGCGCAAATCCGCCGCGATGACGCGGTATTCGTTCTTGAACTCCCGGAACGGGTCGAACGCCGTCGTGCCGCCGGTGACGTAGGCGATGGTCGCGTTCAAACCGCCGCCGGGGATGACCAGCAGCGGGAAGCCGGAGCCGGCCTCTTCGTAATGGATGCGGGTTTCGCCTTTTTCATAAAACGGCATCGCGGCTCCTCCTTTGCCCCTGGTTTCGTAGGGCGGATGAGCGCAGCGTAATCCGCCAATGCCAGGCGGTCCATCGGCGGAATGCGCTTCGCTCTTCCGCCCTGCGCTTTGCTGCAGCGTCTCTGGAGGCCTTTTTTCGAGAAGATTTTAGCGCTAAGGGGCTCGGCGCAGCGTTCGATGGCGTCTCAATTGTGATGAGCCCAGAGAGAGGGAGAGAGCAGGGCTGCTCCTGCCCGGCTGATGCTAGCAACTTGAACCGGCGACGCGAACCACCTGTCGTTAGGCACCGTTCGGAGACGGTGCCGCTGGCGAACAACATTGCGGCTATGCGGCTATGCGGACGGCGCTAGAGGAAGCAGGGATCCGATTGGCCTTCGATGGGGCCGGAATGGCAGCAGGAATTCCCCGCGGAAAGCTCGAACAAGGCCAATTGTCATTGGGGGTCGGGGTGCGCCTGACCCGCAGCGTCGAGATCGCCAGGGCGATGGCGGTGGCCGGCTTCGACTGGCTGTTTCTCGATATGGAGCACGGCGTCATGTCGCTCGAGGCCTGCGCCCAGATCGCGACCGCGGCATTGGACGCCGGCATCGCGCCGATCGCGCGGGTGCCAAACGGCGAATACGCGACCGCGACGCGCGCGCTCGATAATGGCGTACTCGGCATCGTCATGCCGCATGTCGACACCGCCGCCGAGGCGAAGGAAGTCGTCAACCGGCTCAAATATCCGCCGGTCGGGCATCGCTCGATGGGCGGGATCGGGCCGCATTACGGGCTGCGCTCGGTCTCGACCGGTGCGGCGGCCGAGGCGCTCAACGCCGCCAATCTGACCGTCGTGATGCTGGAGACGCCGACCGCGATCGAGAACGCCGAGGCGATCGCCGCGGTGCCCGGGGTGGACGTGCTGCTGATCGGCACCAACGATCTGTGCGCCGAGATGGGCATCCCCGGCGATTTCGGGAACGAGCGGGTCGCCGAGGCCTATCGCAAGATGATCGCGGCGGCGAAGAAACACGGGAAATTTCCCGGCATGGCCGGGATCTACAACGAGCAGATCATGCCGCGCTATATCGAGATGGGCGCGCGGTTCATCTTGTCCGGCCAGGACGCGCAATTCCTGATGGGCGGCGCCACCCAGCGCACCGGCTTTTTGCGCAAGACCTACCCGGGAAGCTGAGCGACTTCCGGTTGCTTAGGCGCCTTGCTTGGGCGTAGCCGCTGCCAAGCGCGACCGCCGGCCGTGAGTTTGGTAAGCGGACCTTGGCCGAAGCGCGCGGCCATGACGGAGTTGCGCCGATTCCGGCCGTTCGCGGGACTGCCATCGAACCGTGAGGAACGACCCGAAGCCGCCATTCGTAGCTCGTGCGGACAGACAGGACCTATGTGAGCTTTACGTTCCAGAAAATCGGCGCGGCGAATTTGAGGATGTCGCGAACGCTCTTTCGGAACGCCGTCGGCTGGAACCATTCTCCCCACGGTACGTACGTCACTTCACTCAGAGCAACCCTCTGGACCTCATCGGCAAGTTGCTGCCGTTTCGCTTCATCCGTTGCGTGGACCCAGTCTGTGACGAGCTTTTCGAGCTGCGGGACGTCCGGCCAACCGAACCAGGCGCGCGGGCCTGCGCCCGACACACCGAAGTGGACCGCGGGATTGATGACTTCCGAGGCCTGAAACCAGGTGTGAAGCAGGTTCCAGCCGCCCTTATCGGGCGGCTCCTTGCGCGCCCGCACCACCAGGTAAGTCGACCAATCCATCGGCTTAAGGATAACCTTGAAGCCGATTGCCTCCAGCCGTCGACGCGTGACGATCGCTGCGGCGTTCATGTGCGGTCTGTCGGTGACGTGGAGCACCACGATCGGCTGGCCATCGTAGCCCGACTCCTTTACGAGCTCCCTTGCTCTTGCGAGGTCGTGCTCTACTATCGGCGCGGCACCGATCCGCGTCGTGTAAGGGCCGCCGCAGGCAAATACCGAATAGCAAGCCCGGTAATATTGCGGCTGGCCGATGGCCCAAGCGAGATATGTTTCCTGGTCCATCATGTGGAGCAGTGCCTGGCGTGCCTTCTTGTTGTTGAACGGCGGGTGCAGGAAGTTCGGCCGCAGCCAGCCTTGCACCCCGAGAGGATCGATGAGGAACGTCTGCAGATCCGGGTTCTGTTCAATTTTTGGGATGAAGTCGAGCGGCGGATCCTCCCACCACTCCACTTCCCCCGCCGCGAGGGCCTCTGCCGCGTCCATGGCATCGGGGATGTACCGCCAGATCACCTTATCGATGTACACCCTCTTGCCGCCGGTTGAACCGCTCGGCGTCTCATCGCGCGGGATGTAGTCGGGGTTCCGTAGGTACACGACCTGCTCGCCGGGTTGCCACTCGTCCCTCGCGAATTTGAACGGTCCGGAGCCGACGATTTCCTTGATCTGCTCGTCCGCAGAAGTGGACGCGATCCGCGCTGGCATTATGAAGGGCGGGCGATGACTTCCGAGCGCATCGAGTACGGGTCCGAAGCGTTCGGCAAGCTCGAGCGTGAACGTCTTCTTGTCGACCGGCGTGATCTTCCCGGTATGTGCCATGAGGAGCTGGCCGAAGCGATCCTTCTTGCCCCAACGCTTCAGCGACTCCACACAGTCTTCCGACACGACCGGCTGCCCGTCGTGCCATCTGAGGCTATCGCGCAGCGTGAACGTGTACTTCATGCCGTCCGGAGACACGATGGTCCGATCGACCATCTGCGGCTTGACTTGAAAGTTCTCGTCGATGCCGAAGAGACTATCGTACACGAGATAGCTGTGATTGCGTGTGATGTAGGCGGTCGTCCAGACGGGATCGAAGATCTTCAGATCTGCCTCCGCCACGAAGCGGAGGGTTTGCCGGTCCTTTTGAGCGTGAACCGACGGCGCGCCCAGCGCGGTGGCGGTAGCCGCAGCGGCCGCGCCTCGAATGACCTCCCGGCGGCTGATACGGTCCATCCTCGCGTTCCCCTGCCGCGACAGGCAGCCTATCGATCTCCCAAACCCGTTTCCGGGTGAGCGATTTATTCAGACCGGCAGCACACCATGGCACAGTTTTCGAAAACAAATGGCCGTAATGCACCCAACCCGGTGGTTCGACGGCGTGGTCTCGAATGTCGCTTTCGGGGCAACCGCTGCGCTCTGGCGGGCGTCGCTGGTCGGGCAGGTCAGCGCCGAAAGCAGTCGTCGACCGCGCTGGATCTAACGGATAAAACCGACCCCCTGGAAGAGCACGACAGGAAGTCACCATGTCGTGCCGGCGCAGCGGCTGGCTTTCACTTCGGTTCTTGCAGAAGCGCCGGTGCTTCGTCATCGGTTTTCATGCCAGGCGCACCGCGGGGTCATGTCCAGGAAGAGTTGCTGAAGCAGGTGACAACGCTGACGCCATTTGCTTTAGCGCGCCCTGGATCGAGGTCGGCCGGCGGCCCATAATGCGCCGCCATCGAAAGCGACCAGGGAGCAAATCGATGATCGACGCGAAGCTGTTGCGGGATCCACAGCGGTATCTGACCGGCAGAAGGGAATTGCTAACGGGTGCTTCGGCCGGGGTAGCTGCCCTTACGGCTGCCGGGCTCCCGTTCCGCGCTTTCGCCAAGGACACGCTGACCGTGGCCGACCCCGGCGGCGTGTGGACGCCCGCCGCCGATGGCGCCTTCGTCAAACCGTTCGAGAAGGAAGCCGGGGTCGAGATCAACCACATCGCCCGCCAGCACTATCCGAGCGTCGAGATCAAGGCCAATGTCGAGGCCAAGGCCTATACCTGGGACGTGGTGATCGCCACCGATGCCGACGTGTTCGAGCTGGAACCGCAGAGCCTGTTGGAACCGCTCGACTGGAGCGGCGAGGACATGGCGCAAATCATGCCGGAAGCGAAGAAGCCCGATTGGATGGGCAGCGACATCTACGCGACGATCCTCGCCTGGCGCACCGACAAATACGGCAAGAACGGGCCGAAGAGCTGGGCCGATTTCTGGGATGTGCAGAAATTTCCGGGCCGGCGGGCATTTCACAAGCACCCGATCGACATCCTGGAGATCGCGCTGCTCGCCGATGGCGTGCCGAAGGACAAGATCTACCCGATCGACATGGACCGCGCCTTCAAGAAGCTCGACGAGATCAAGCCCCATGTCCAGGTCTGGTGGACCGGTGGTGCGCAGACCACGGAAATGCTGCAAAGCGGCGAAGTCGACATGCTGCCGACCTGGAATGGGCGCGCACAGGTCGTCATCGACGCCGGCGGGCCGGTCGAGATCGAGTGGAACCAGGGTCTCTTCGCGCTCGAAGGCTGGGTGATCCCCAAGGGCGACCCGCAGGCAGCGCTCGGCAAGAAATTCATCAAGTATTGCGCTAACGCCAAGCGCCAGGCCGAATTCGTCTCGGCCTTGCCTTACGGCCCGACCAATCCGAAGGCCTATGACTACATCCCGAAGGAGCGGGCGAAATTCCTGCCAACCGCGCCCGACAATTTCAAGAAGCTGATCCAGTCGAACAACGAATGGTGGGGCAAAAACAAGGAAAAGGCGCTTGAGCGCTTCAACGCTTGGCTACTCGCCTAGCGCTGGTTCTGCTCGCGGTGTTTGATGGTTGCGGCGCGTGCTTCGAGACAGCCGCTCTCGCGGTCTCGTCGGGATCTCATGATGAGGCGGGTTGGTGATGCCACACACTGATCTTTCCTCATCCAGAAGAGCGCTCCGCAGGAGTGCGTCTCGAAGGACGCACAGCGCCCATACAGCCGGCCTGGCATGGCTCCCTTGAGCGGTGCCGCCCTGATTGAAAACCGCTCTGCCAACTCCGAAGGGGTAGGGACCGGCACCAAGATAAAGCTCTCGATCCGGAGCGTCGGCAAAAGCTACGGCGCGGTCACCGCGCTGGCCGATGCCAGCCTGGAACTTGCCGAGGGCGAGCTGCTGACCCTGCTAGGTCCGTCGGGATCGGGCAAGACTACGCTGTTGATGATGGTGGCCGGCCTCGTTCCGCCGACATCGGGGGAGGTCTGGATCGACGGCAAGCTCGCCACCTATACCCCGCCCGACAAGCGTGACATCGGCATCGTGTTTCAGAACTACGCGCTGTTCCCCCATCTGACGGTCTTCGAAAACATCGCCTTCCCGCTGCGCATGCGGCGGATGCGGACGGCCGACATCGCCTCTGCGGTCGCGCGAGCGCTCGATATCGTCCAATTGCCGCGTGTGGCGGAGCGGGTGCCGCGCGAGCTGTCCGGCGGCCAGCAACAGCGCATCGCGCTGGCGCGCTGCATGGTGTATTCGCCCTCGATCATCCTGATGGACGAGCCGCTCGGCGCGCTCGATCGTCAGCTGCGTGACCAGATGCAGCTGGAAATTAAAAGCCTGCACCGCCGGCTCGGCATCACCGTCCTCTACGTGACCCATGACCAGGAGGAGGCGATGGCAATGTCCGACCGGATATGCCTGCTGAACCATGGCCGGATCGAGCAGATCGGGACGCCGGAGGACCTCTACTTCTCGCCGCGTAGTCTCTTCGCAGCGGAATTCTTGGGCGAATCCAACACCCTCGATGCAAGGGTAGGCGATGGCGGCAGGCTTGTCGGGCCCGGCGGGCTTGTCATGCGGGTCAAAGACGACGGCGGCACGAAACCTGGCGAGCGGGTGAAGCTCCTGGTCCGGCCCGAGCGGCTGCATGTGCTGGCCGATGGCGAGAGGGCCGACAATGTCGCCGAGGGCGAACTCGTCGAAACCGTGTTTGCCGGCGGCCTCACCCGCTATTTCGTCCGGCTCGCCGATGGCGTCATGCTGTCCGGCAAGGAGCTGACCGACCAGACTGGCGACCGGCTGCGCCAGGGCATGCCCGTCCGCATCGGCTGGCGCGCCGAGCACGCCCTGGTACTGCGGCCGGAATGACGGTCGCGGTCCAACCGGCCCTTCGGCCTCCGCGCGGCCAGTCGGCGTGGGTTCAGGCCTGGCCGGTGTACCCGCTAGTGGTCCTACTGCTGGCGATCTTCGTCTTCCCCGTCGGGCAGATCCTGGCGTTGAGCCTCTTCGACCCCGCCGGTCAGCCCACCGCCGCAAATTACGTTCGGGTTGTCACCACCCCAGTCTACCTGCAGACGCTCGCGATCACCTTCGAGATTGCCGGCTGGACCACCGCATTGGCGCTGCTCGGCGGCTATCCCGTCGCCTATCTGCTCGCCCATGCGTCGGCGCGGGCGCGCGACACGCTGACCCTGCTCGTGCTGATGCCGTTCTGGACCAGCTTTCTGGTCCGCACCTTCGCCTGGATGATCCTGCTCGGCCGCAACGGCGCGGTGAACCGCCTCTTGATCTCGCTCGGGATCACCGATGCCCCTGTCTCGTTGATCTTCAATTTCACCGGCGTGATGATCGGGATGGTGCACGCGATGATGCCGCTCGGCATCCTCGCCATGCTGTCGGTAATGCAGCGCATCGACATCACACTGGTCAGCGCCGCGCGAACCCTCGGCGCGCGCGGCGGCCAGGCGTTCTGGCGTATCTATTTTCCGCTGTCGCTGCCCGGAGTCGCCGCAGGCGGGCTCCTTGTCTTCATCACCGCGCTCGGATTCTTCATCACCCCGGCGCTGCTCGGCGGCCGGCGCGAGATCATGATCTCGCAAGTGATCATCTCGGTGGTGCAGGAGTTGATGAACTGGCGCTTTGCCGGGGCGCTTTCGGTCGTGCTGCTGGTTGCCGCCGGCATGGTCTTCTACCTGTACGACCGGCTGCTCGGCATTTCGACGCTGTCCGGTGGCGCCGCGGCGGAAACCGCCTCGCAGCGGCGCCCTGGGCTGATGGGCCGCGCCGGCGCCTTTATCGGCCGAAGGCTGATCGCGGCGCTGGGCGCGTTGGCGGACCGCGTGGCCGAACTGCGCGAAGCCATGCCCGCCCTCGGCCCGGCCCGCTCCAACCGGCGGGCATCGCGCCCGCTTCTCTGGGCGATAAGCGGCGCGGTGATCGCATTTCTATGCCTCCCCGCGCTGTTCGTGATCCCGGTGTCGTTCACTGCCGGCACATTCATCGAATTTCCGCCGCAGGGGTTTTCGCTGCGCTGGTACGCGACCTACTGGAACTCGCCCGGCTGGATCGACGCGACGATCCGCTCCTTGATCGTCGCCGTCTGCACCGCATTCCTCGCGACCGTGCTCGGCACCGCGGCGGCCTTCGCGCTGGTGCGCAAAAAGATCGCCGGGCGCGGCGCGATCCTGGCCCTGGCGCTCGCCCCGCTGGTGCTGCCGCGCATTATCATCGCGGTGGCGCTGTTCTATCTCTACGCCAGGCTCGGACTTCTCGGCACCAATTCCGGCCTGGTACTCGGCCACACCGTGCTTGCTGTGCCGTATGTTCTGATCACCGTGATGGCGGTGCTGCGGACCTATGACGAGCGGCTCGATCAGGCGGCGCGCACCCTCGGAGCCAGCGCCTGCCGGACGCTGTATTACATCACCCTGCCGCAGATCCGGCCCGGGATCATCGCCGCGTTCCTGTTTGCGTTCATCACTTCGTTCGACGATCTGACCATCGCGCTGTTCGTTAGCGGCGGCAAGACCTCGACCCTGCCGCGACAGATGTGGAACGACCTGTTGTTGCAGGTGAACCCGACACTCGCCGCGGTTTCGACGGTGATTCTGGTGTTTGTGACGGTGTTCATCGTGCTGGCCGAGACGCTGCGCCGCCGAGCGACCTCGCGCGCCGGCTAGTCTAGCGCCGTCCGGGACTGAAGCCGGGCGCGCAGCGCTACCATCTCGTCATACACCGCGTCGATGTCGGCGACCGCGAACCCCGCCGCCAGCTCCGGGCTCGCGCGCCGGAACCGGTCATAAAGACGGCCGGTATAGCGGGCGCAGCCGCCTTCGACGACGAGGCCGTTTGCAGCCTCGAAGCTCGCGTTCCATACGATTGCCTCGTCTTGACTAAGGGACCCGGGCAAGTCGAGCTCCACAGTACCGGCGCGATAGCGGACGGGATAGCCGCCGGGCAACCCGTTCGGCCCGGGCACATGCCCGACCCATTCCGTGCCAAATGCCATGGCCTGGATCAGCGGCACACCGCTCGCGCCGGAGATGTCGATGACCGGCTCCGGGGTCAGCCGCACTTCGGCAAACCGCGCGAGCGCGTCGGTCAGCTCCTCGTCGCCGATCCATACCCGCGGCAGAGGGCCAACGCGCTCCTCCTTGGGGCGGCGCCACGGCGCGATCGTCTGGTAATGCGCCAGTAACTTGAGCGAATGTGGCGGCGCATCCGGCTGGGCTCCGGCGAAGGCATGCGCCAGGATCGCCACATTTCCGATGCCGCAGGCGATCGGTAGGCCGGCGGCGGCGATCATTGAATTCACGACGTCCGGGAAGCAGCAATTGATCAATCGGCCGGTCGAGTGGACTCGTTGCAACGTCCGCGCGACTCGCATCGACAATCGCGCCTGAAACACCGCGGTGGCGCTGAGCCCGCCCTCTGCGACTAGCTGGCTCCAAGCATTGCCGGTCGAACTGATCACCGAACCCGGCTGTAAAGAGGCTGCCTGAACGACAACCGCAGGCCGATGGTGCTCAAGCAGTTCCGCCGTTGCATCCGCTTCCAAGAGATCGATTGCCTGGCTGACGCAGCGGATCGGCCGGCCGAACATCTCGGCGCGGGCATTGGCGGCGGTGCGCAGCCAATCGAGCCTGTCGCGGTTGCGGCCGGCGACGGCCACGGTCAGCGGCGCCGTCGTGGTCGCGGCGAGGTCGAACAGGATCCGCGCGGCGAAGCTGCCGCTTCCGAGGACCAGGATATCGATCGCATCAGGCACCGGCGAAGGCTCCTTTTTCGGAACCCCTTATTGTCATCGCCCGCTCGGCGACGCAATGTCGGGCGGTCCATCCGCTCGATACGGGTAGCCCGATGTCCGAATTCATCCTGACCGAACGCCGTGGCAAGATCGCGACGATCACGCTTAGCCGTCCCAAGGCGCTGAATGCCTGGCACCGGCCGATGCGCGAGGAGCTGATGACGGCGATGCGTCGGTTCGAGGCGGACTCAGAGATCGGGGCGATGGTCCTGACCGGCGCCGGCGACGCGTTCAGCGCCGGGCAGGATCTGGCCGAGACGATGGAATTCGATCCTGAGCGCGCGGTCGAATGGATCCAGGAATGGGAGGCGCTGTACGACCTGATCCGCAGCCTGTCAAAGCCGTTCATCGCGGCGCTGAACGGGGTCGCGGCGGGATCGGCGTTCCAGGTCGCGCTGCTCGCGGATTTCCGCATCGGCCATGCCGGCGTGCGGATGGGTCAGCCGGAGATAGACTCGGGCATCGCCAGCACGACGGGCCCCTGGATTATGCGCGAGATGCTAGGGCTCGCCCGGACCATCGACCTCACCTTGACCGGCCGCATGATGGACGCAGACGAGTGCTTCGCGTTGGGCATCATCAACCGTTTGGTCGCGCCAGAGCAGGTGTTGCCCGTCTCGCTCGCCCTGGCAGAAGAGCTCGCGGCCAAGCCGTCGGTCGCGATGCGGCTCAACAAAGCGCGCTTCCGCGAGGTGACCGAGGCGGGGTTCCGCGACTGCCTGGAAGCCGGTATGCGTGTGCAGCGCCAATCCTTCGCCAGCGGCGAGCCCGCGCGCATGATGGAGAAATTCTTCGCCGACCGCGCCGCGAAGAAGGGGCGATGAACGCCGCCGGCTTTCTCGACCTGTTCATTGCGAAATCCCGCAGCGCCCCCGAGGCGGTCTTCGCCCGGTTCAACGGCGCGCCGATCGCGTTCGGCGCGCTGGCGGAAATGGCCGAGGGTGTTGCCGCCGGTTTGCGCCGGCATGGCGTTCGTCGCGGCGAACGCGTCGCGGTGATGATGCGCAACAGCCCGGCGGCCCTGGCGACGATCTTCGGCCTGACCCGGGCCGGCGTAATCTGGGTTCCGGTCAATGCGCAGCTGCGCGGGCCCGGCCTCGGCTACGTCCTCGACCATTGCGAACCGGCGCTGGCGATCGCCGATCCGGAGCTGCTGCCGACAATTGCCGGGTCTGGCGCGTCGATCGGCACCGCGGCGGTGATAAGCACCGCGGATATCGAAACCTGGCTTTCGGCGAGCGCCGTCTTCGTGGAGCCGCTGCCGGCACCGGAGGATTGCCTGGCGATCTTCTACACCTCCGGCACGACGGGCCCTCCCAAAGGGGTGATGCTGTCGCACGCGATGCTGCGCTTTGCCGGCGAGGCGGTCGCGCTTGTCGCCGCTCCGCAGCCAACCGACGTGTTCCTGATGTGGGAACCGCTCTACCACATCGGCGGCGCGCAGCTCTTGGTCCTGCCGCTGATCCGCGACGTAACGCTCGCCATGCTCGACCGATTCAGCGCCAGCCGCTTTTGGCAGCAGGCGCAGGAGTATCGCGCCAGCCACATTCATTTTCTCGGCGGCATCCTGCAGCTGCTGCTGAAGCAGCCGCCATCACCGCTGGATCGCAACCATGGCGTCCGCATCGCCTGGGGCGGCGGCTGCCCGGCTGATATCTGGCGGCCGTTCGAAGAGCGGTTCGGGGTCGAGGTCCGCGAGGCGTACGGCATGACCGAGGCGTCGAGCATCACCACCTACAACGATGGTTGTGTCGTCGGTTCGGTCGGGCGGCCGGTGCCGTGGTTTAAGGTGAGCGTGCGCGATTCCACTGGAAACCGGGTGGCGCCCGGCGAGCGCGGTGAGATCGTGGTGCATGCGCATCGGCCAGGCGCGCTCTTCACCGGCTATTTCCGCGACCCCGCGGCGACCGCAAAGGCCTTGCGCGGCGGCGCGCTCTGGACCGGGGATCTCGGCCGGTTCGATGCCGACGGCAATTTGAGCTTCCTTGGGCGCATGACGGACAGCGTCCGCTGCAAGGGCGAGAATGTCTCGGCCTGGGAGGTCGAGCGGGCCGCTGCAGCACACCCCGATATCGCGGATTGCGCAATGATCGGCGTCGCCGCCGAGATCGGCGAGCAGGACATCAAGCTGTTCGTGCAGCCGAAGCCCGGCGCGGCGATCCACCCGGCCGAACTCTCACGATGGCTCGGCGAGCGGGTAGCGCCCTACCAGAACCCGCGCTACATCGCGGTGGTCGACGGCTTTGAGCGGACCCCGAGCCAGCGCATCGCCAAACGCGAATTGCCGCGAGACACCAAGGGATGCTGGGACCGGCTCGCCTGACCGCGTTTGGCGCGCACCGGAGCATTGGACGCGCGCCTTTTGATACGAAATGGGTCCGGTGGGCGCCGCCGGATTGAAGACCGTAGATTGTTGGATGATCCCGCACCCGGCCCGAATTTGAAAACAGAGGGGAGTGGCCATGTCGCGTAGAACGCCACTCGCAGGACTGGGCTTGCTGGTGGCTATCATGGCCTCGCCGATTACCGCGACGGCGAACGACAATGCCCTCGACCACATCATCAAGACGGGGATCGTCAGAGTAGCCGTGCCAGAAAATTTCCGCTCTTCGGCGATCTTGGCCCGGATGGGAAGCAGCAGGGCTACGATATCGACACGGCGGCGCTCATTGCCGCCGCGCTCAGCGTCAAGCTCGAGCTGGTTCCGGTATCGAGCACCGACCGCATCCCCTATCTGACCGACGCTAAGGTCGACATGGTGATCTCCAGCCTGGGGAAGGGTGCCGCGCGGGAGAAGGTGATCGATTTCTCGATCGCCTACGCCCCTTCTTCAGCGGCGTCTTCGGGCCCGCGAAACGCATGCCGGGTCGCCTATGGGGTACGAGGGGCTGTTCGCGCGGCCCAGGCCGATCGAGGCCCGCCGAAGACAGTCATCCGGCAGCCAGTCCGATGTCCTCTTCTCGGCCACTCAGCCTTCGCGCTGGGAATGGCTCTCCTGTTCCATCTGGAAGGCGCCTGTTCCGAGCCGGTGTATGGTACGACGGCTCAACACCGGTGGGCGACGGTCAAGGAGATTTGACATGGAAGACCGAGAGATTCGATTGGCTCTGGATCGCCACTGGGCTGCCTCCGACGCGGACGACTTCGAGGCGGAGCACGATATTTACCGAGAGGACGCAGTGCTAGAATATCCGCAATCGGGCGAGCGCATCCGTGGCCGGCGGAAGATTCAGTCGTCTCGCGCCGCGCAGCCGAACCGGAAACGCTTCACAGTTCGGCGGATAATCGGCTCGGGCGACCTCTGGGTCACCGAATATGTCCTGACCTATGACGGGCAGCCGTCTTACACCGTGAGCGTCATGGAGTTCCTCGATGGGAAGGTGACCCGCGAGACCCAGTATTTCGGCG
>Ga0209380_10000590_pt1 | contig 25582 bp, 14 predicted proteins | sample HubBroMetageWFT6_FD_188347 | JGI IMG/M metagenome (GOLD analysis project Ga0209380, IMG submission 188347) | Warmed and freeze-thawed soil microbial communities from the Hubbard Brook experimental Forest, New Hampshire - Hubbard Brook CCASE Soil... | ecosystem: Environmental > Terrestrial >... | reverse complement strand
TGTCGCTCAGCGCGGGTACGTCTATGGCGACGCTCCCTTAATCCTGGGCAACGTTCGAAGTCAACCATACTTCAACGAGGACTTCGCCATCCTAAAACGCACAGCCATAAATGAAAGGCAGTCCATCGTCTTTAAGGTTGATATCCCAAACGCTTTTAACCGCCATGTTTTTGGCACGCGTGACGGCGGCCTTACAGACAGTACCCTTGGCGTTTCCGGAGGTAGTGGCTATAACGTTGTAAGCCCGGTTCGCCAAATTCAGTTGACGTTGCGCTACCAGTTCTGAAGTTTGACGCACTTCGCCGCAATTCTCTCCTCCTGCCGCTCCACGCCGCGGTAGGAGGACTTTTTTAGAAAGCGTCGCAAAGTGCTACCGTTTTCCTGGGATGGTGTACCATCGAGCTGTGAACTGGACAGAAACCATTCCTCGTAGTTTTCCGCCTGATGCAGGCCTTCTTTCTCGACTTGTTCGGCGGATGTCCTCCTTCGTATTCACGATTTTGCTCTTGCCTGCCGCGGTTGCCCGCAGCCAAACCACACAGACAAGCCCGGCGATCGCCCAACAGTTTCAACTGGCTACTGAAGCCATGCGGGCGGGGAATCTCGAGCAGGCCGGTGATGGCTTTGCCGAAATCCTCAAGCACGCGCCAACCTTTGCGGAGGCGTTTTTGAACCTTGGCTTAGTTCGCGAAGAGCAAGGCCGCCACCGAGAGGCCATTGCCGATTTTCAGAAAGCCCTGCAACTCAAGCCCAGATTGCGCGGCGCAAGTCTGTTTCTTGGAATCTCGGAATATCGCACGAACCTGTTGGAGGCCTCTGTGGCAGCCTTACAGAAGGAAACCTCCATCAGTCCAAAAGATCCTACCGCGTGGATGTGGTTGGGAATCGTCGCGCTCGAAAAAGGAGATGGAGACGAAGCCGTTCAGGCCCTCGACCAGGCCGCAAAACTTGCTCCTGATAACGTCGATATTCTCTATCATCGGGGCCGCGCACATCTTTTTGTCTCCAACGACAGTTACGCCAGGATGTTCAAAGCCGACCCAAAATCGTGGCGCGTCCGCCAGCTCCTGGCGGAGGCCAACGCTGGAGCGGAGCGGCACATGGACGCCATAGCCGAATATGAGGCGGCCATCAAACTGGCTCCCAACGAACCACGGTTGCATGAAGAGCTAGGCACGGAATATCGGCTGGCGGGCAAGTTGCCGGAAGCTGAGCAGGCCTATCTTAGAGAACTCGAGATCGATCCAGAGAACATCTCTGCGCAATACAAACTAGGTGTCATTGCCATTGAGAGCGGCGATCCCTCGAGGGGGAAATCATTAATCGAAGGGGCGTTGCGCGTGAAGCCGGACCTACAACATGCAGACTACAACCTGGGCAGGGCCGAAATGCTTCTCGGAAATGACGCCGCTGCCGCCCAGCACTTGGAGCGCGCCACTTCCGCTGCCGGATCGGACCCCGAGGTCGTCGAGCAGTCTTGGTATCAGCTAGGAATCGCCTACCGACGACTCCATCGAACGGAGGAAGCGCAAAAAGCCATGGCGACATTCCAAAAGCTCAAGGACGAGGAGGCAGAGAAATCACAAAAAGCGCTGAAGCGATTCCAAACCCAGCAGAATCCCGCTACTATGCCATCTCCTCCCTCGCCGCAGAATCCACAGTAGATTGGGCAATCATGAGGCCTCTGGAAAAGTGAAGCGTTCCGGCGATTTCGCGCTGCGCGTATCGGTATTCTCCGTTACCCTGGGGTTTGCAGTGGTCGGCCTCGCCTCCTTGACGGCAGCTGCCGCCTCCGAGGCCCAGGCGGGGAATTCAATCCGCATTCACGTCGTTGAATCCTCGGAAGAGTCGCACGAATCGCTCGAAGACAAACCCACACTTCACTTTCGGTCGTCCCGTCTCGAGGGACTCACCATTAGCGTGGACGATACGACAAAGTATCAGCAGATCGAGGGCTTCGGTGCCTCTCTCACCGATTCCTCTGCTTGGCTGATTTCGCAAAAGCTTACGACTCCGAAGCGACGCGAGCTTTTGAAATTGCTCTTCGACCCGAAAAAAGGGATCGGCTTGAGCTTGCTGCGTCAACCCATGGGCGCGAGCGACTTTGCCCTCAAGGATTACACGTACGACGACATGCCCCAGGGACAAGTGGATCCGGAGATGAAGCACTTCTCCATTGATCACGATCGCGAGCAGATCATTCCTCTTCTCCGCGAAGCTCTTGCTCTCAACCCTAATCTCAAGATTATCGGGTCGCCATGGAGCCCACCAGGGTGGATGAAAACCTCGGGATCAATGATCCAGGGAACGCTCCTGCCCTCGGCGTATGCCCCCTTCGCCAAATACTTTGTTCGCTACGTTCAGGCGTACGAGGGGGCTGGCGTCCCCATCTACGCCGTAACCGTGCAAAATGAGCCACTCAACATTCCCGTCGATTATCCCGGGATAGGAATGAGTGCCGAAGAACAGGCAAACTTTATTCGAGACGATCTGGGACCGGCATTCCGTGCGGCGGGAGTCAAAGCTAAGATCCTAACCTTCGACCACAATTGGGATTTGATCGATTTTCCGATCAAGGTGTTGAGCGACAAACAGGCCGCGAGTTTCGTTCCAGGCATCGCCATTCATTGCTACGGAGGCAACCCCACCGCGCAGACTGAACTCCACAATCGATTTCCCGACAAGGAGATTTGGCTGACGGAATGTTCGGGCGGCGAATGGCAGAAAGGAAGGTTGCTCGAGGGGCAGGCCCGGTTGGTCATCTCCACTATGCGGAATTGGGCGAAGGGGGTAATCCTGTGGAATCTCGCACTAAACCAGAATCACGAGCCTTTTCTAGGCGGCTGCAAGACCTGCCGCGGCGTCGTTACCATTGATGAAGCCGTCACACCTTCGCTAGTCATCCCTACCGTGGATTTTATCGCGCTCGGACAAGCCAGCAAGTTTGTCGCGCCGGGAGCCTTTCGAATCGAATCGAGCGACTTTGAGCAGGAGCGGCTGGAATCGGTGGCGTTTCGTAATCCAGATGGCTCGATTGTTTTGATGGTCCTGAACTCTGGCGGCGCGGCCACGACATTTAACGTTGCGTGGAAAAAGGAGTACGCGACGTATCGTCTCGATGCCAATGCAGTGGCCACGTTTCGTTGGTCACCGCGATCGACACTTCCGTGAGCAGCAGGACGCTTCACCGTTCTACTATTCCCTGATTTTCGATAACGGTAAAAATACGGTCAACGGCCCCCAGTGTGATTTGTTCTTGGGCTCCGCTGGGCCAGTGAATCTCCACCTTGTCCACTTTCATTGCCGCGCCGAGGCCAAAATGCAGACGTGGATCCGAGCTGGAAGCATAACTCCCACCGCTAAAAACGTCGCCCCGCTGCCGGACCCCTCCGGCGGTCACGAAGACTTTTGCGCCGACGGCATCGCGCGGACTCTTGGGCCCGCCGACAAGTTTTAAAGTCACCCAGTGATTCGCGTTCTTCACCACGTTTCTCAGCAGAGTCGGGTGCGAATCCATGTTGTTCAATACCACGTCGATATGGCCGTCGTTGAACAGGTCGCCGAAAGCCGCGCCACGCGCGGGAACCACGACGGCCAGGCCGCTTCCGGTGGCCGGCGGAACTTCCTGAAACTTAGTTCCGTCCAGATTCCGCAATAGCAGCGGGCGCTGCGCCCAGGTCGTTCCCCAATCCTGTTTGTCCACTCCGGGATATACGTGGCCGTTGGCAACGAAAATATCAAGCAGGCCATCGTTGTCGTAGTCCAGAAAGCCGGTTCCCCATCCGAGGAAAGGGATGGTGAGGGTCGCAATTCCTGCGCGAAAGGTCACATCCGAAAACGCCGCCTCGCCGTCGTTGCGATAGAGCGTGTTGTAATCATCAGAGAAGTTGGTGATGTAAAGGTCGACCTTGCCGTCGCGATTGTAATCGCCCACCGCGATCCCCATCGAAGCCTGCTCGCGCCCTTCGTCATTCAGCGCAAATCCTGAAATGTAGCTGATGTCCTCAAACGTTCCGTCGTGCTTGTTTCGGTAAAGATACTTGGGCACGGAATCGTTGGCCACTGCAAGGTCGACCCAACCGTCGTCATCCACATCGACAAACACAGATGCAAAGCCGTAATAACCCTTGGGGTCTGAAACGCCGGCTTTTTTGCTTACGTCCGTAAAAGTTCCGTCGCCGTTGTTGTGAAAGAGATGATCGCCTTCGCCAGGCAGCCCCCGAGGTCCGCACATTACTTGGACTCCGCGAAATTGACAGTAGCCCTGAGGCAGGCCGCCCTTGCCGGATATGGGAGGATGATCGGGATCGAATTTTGCGTATCCGGGTACAAAAAGATCGAGGAACCCATCGTGGTCGTAGTCTCCCCAAGTCGCGCCCGTCGACCAGCCACCGAGAGTTACCTCCGCTTTCTCCGCCACGTCCGTAAACGTGCCGTCGTGGTTGTTGTGATAGAGACGGTTCTTGCCAAAGTTTGAGACGTAGATGTCCGGCCAGCCGTCGTTGTCATAGTCCCCGACCGCCACTCCAAAGCCCCAGCGCTCGTTCGCCACGCCCGCCTTCTCCGTCACATCGGTGAACGTGCCGTCGTGATTGTTGTGAAAGAGCATCGCGCGCGGCGGTGCTTCCTTGCCCTTCAAGGCAGCGAACGTCGAACCGTTCAGTAGGTAAATGTCCAGCCAACCGTCGTTGTCGTAATCGAGCAGTGCGACTCCTGAACCGGGCGTTTCGAGGATGGTATTCTTCTCGGGTTCTCCAGAGCGGTGAAGGAACTTGTCGAGCCCGGCAGCGTGGGTGATATCCGCAAAAACGACGGGCGCCCCATCGACGAAGCCTCCAGCCGTAATCGGCCGGGACAATGCGTCTCTAACCGGGGCATGCGCCGTGCCCGTGCTCATCCCTGATTGCTGCGGTGGCTGTGCTTTCTCGGAAGGATTCTGCTGCGATTGGCCTGGCCTCAGAAAGACAACGAGGAACAACGAGAGAGCGCCAGCTGTGAGTACGAGTGTTCTGGACGCTTTCGGGAACTTCCGGCTCATAGGTGACATGGTTGACTCGAATCAAAACCCTATCTTCGCATGGACAGGGTCGGCGGGGCTCGAGCGGGTTGAGGGCGTTTTGAGGTTCTGGGGCCAGTTGGGAGGAGGTGAGCCGAGATTGCCTAAATGTTCAAAATTGCAGCCGACCATCATGCACGCACACACATTGTGGCGACGGGTTCTTCGACTCTGGGGGCTTCGAAAAGATTGAGAGACACGTTGGCGGAACGGAAGAGGGACCTCTGGCTGCGGTTTCATTTTGTTACTACCGTGGATGGCAGGACTCCCGCAGCTACGGAGACCTGAGAGTGCACTTTGATGGCCTTCGGCCCTTCGCCTATGCGATTTCTTCGTTGGTGCTCTTCCGTTTTGAAAGAGCTTTTCCAGCCAGGAATTGACAGCAACGCCTTTCGCGAATACGCTTTCCGACGCTTACCCAGCTCTCCGGGGAAATCTTTTGAGGATCCCGTGCTCATGCGGTCTTTGCTTATTTTTCTTTCCTCGCTGTTCCTGTTTGCCGCCTACGCTGAGCTCTCCGCGCAGGCTCCCTCAGCTGAAAACGCGCCTGTTGAGAAGCCCGATCTCACAGCAGGCAAGGTGATCTTTGAAGGTCACTGTTCTCTCTGCCATGGTATCGACGGAGGTGGCGGCCGTGGGCCGAGCTTGCATCGCGCGAAACTCAGCCGGGCAGCCGACGACAAGGCGTTGAAGTCCCTGATTGAAAATGGCATTCCACCCGAAATGCCGGAGGGCTGGTACCTGTCCGAGCAAGACCTCTCGAACGTGGTAGCTTTTGTGCGCAGCCTCGGAAGTGTGCCAGCAGAAAAACTGCCTGGCGACCCTCAGCGTGGTGGAGCCATCTACGCGCGGAGCGGTTGCGCCACGTGCCATATTCTCGCTGGTAAAGGCACCGGCTTTGGTCCTGAACTCACGGAAGTCGGCGCGCGCCGGGGAGCCGCACAACTGCGGGGAACGCTACTAAGCCCGAGTAAGACCATCCCAGAAGGTTTTCTGCTGATCGAAGCCATCACGTCATCCGGCGAGGCGATCCGCGGTATCCGCCTGAATGAAGACACGTTTACGATTCAACTGAAAGATGCGCAGGGACACTTTTACAGCCTACGAAAAAACGACTTGCACGAACTGAAAAAGCTTCGTGGCGAGACGCTCATGCCCTCTTACGAATCGCTTTTCTCCGCCGCGGAACTCGATGATCTGGTGGCCTACCTGGCATCGCAGCGAGGCCAACCATGAGGCTTCTCGCATTATTCCTGTTGGCGGCTACCGTGGTCTCGGCGCAGGTCCCGTTCGAACGAATTGTAAACGCCGATAAGGAGCCGGGGAACTGGCTGACCTATTCGCGTACGTTGGACGGGAAGAGATTTTCGCCGCTCGGCGAGATCAACACGCAGAACGTTTCACAACTCAAAGTGAAATGGGCCTACCAATTTCCCGATCCTCATACGGAAGTCTCTCCCATTGTGATTGATGGCATTCTGTACGTGACCGGCCCGAATTCCGCCGCGGCGCTTGATGGCCGCTCCGGGCGTTCTCTGTGGACGTGGAAACGTCCGCTGCCGAGCGACTACCAGAGTATTGGTTTTGGCCACACCAATCGGGGAGCTGCAGTGTTGGACGACAAATTGTTCGTCGCGACGCTCGATGGGTTTCTCGTTGGGCTGGATCTCAAGAGTGGCGTGGAGCGGTGGTCCGCCAAAGTTCTCGATTACAAATTGGGTTACAGCATGACCATGGCACCGCTAGCGATCGAGGGAAAGGTGATTGTCGGCGTCAGCGGCGGAGAAGCGGGCATCCGTGGGTTCATCGACGCCTACGATGCAAGAACCGGCAAGCAGGCATGGCGCTTCTGGACGATTCCCGGACCCGGAGAACCTGGCCACGAAACCTGGTCCGGCGACGATTGGAAAACCGGCGGCGGCGCCACCTGGGTAACCGGGGCCTATGATCCCGAACTCAAGCTGGTCTATTGGGGAGTGGGGAATCCGGGGCCGGACTGGAACGGCGACGTGCGGCCTGGCGATAATCTCTATACCTGCTCGTTTCTTGCGCTCGACGCGGACACCGGAAAACTGAGCTGGTATTTCCAGTTTACCCCGCACGATACGCACGATTGGGATGCCACCCACGTTCCGATTCTTTTTGACGGCCAAGTTCAGGGCCAGAAACGTAAGCTGATTGCAGTCGCCAATCGCAATGCCTTCTATTACGTGTTGGATCGCACCACCGGAGAATTTATTGCCGGCAAACCGTACGCCAAGCAAACCTGGGCCAAAGGGCTTGACGCAAAGGGTCGGCCGATTCTCACCACGAACGCGGAACCCACAGCGCAGGGTGCCATGATCTGGCCAAACTTGAATGGCGGGACGGTATGGTTCAGTCCCTCGTACAGCCCGCAAACGGATTTTGTATATGTTTCGGTGCGTGAAATTGGCGCTCGCTATTTCAAGCGCGTCACCCCCTACCGCGTGGACACTTTTTTCGCGGGCGGCGGTGAAGACGAGTTGCCACCGGATGACGCGTGGGGCGCGATTCGAGCTCTGCAAGCGGAAACCGGCGAGCTGCGCTGGGAGTTCAAACTGTTCTCACCTCCCTGGGCGGGAGTTCTCTCCACCGCTGGAGGATTGGTCTTCAGCGGCTCCGATGAGGGGAACTTCTATGCACTCGATGCGCGCACCGGTAAACCGCTGTGGGATTTCCAGACCGGCGGCGCGATTGACGCAAATCCCAGCTCATTCCTAATTGATGGACACCAATGTATTTCGATCGCCGCCGATCGCGTGCTGTATGTCTTTGGCCTGTAATTTGAATTAGCCTGCGGAATTGTCGCTGCACCGTATAAGCTGGAAATCCAAAGCCCTGGCCATCTGCTGAGTCGGCTCAGATTCTAGTGCAACTCTTGCGCTCGTCCGGTACGAACCGACTCGCGCGCGGCGTCCAGAATCTCCACCACATGGACGTTCAACGTCGCCGAAAGCGGATCTTCAATCGGCTTGTTGTGGCGAATGCAGTCAACGAAGTAGGAGACGGGATTGCTCGTCTCTTGCGGCCCGGGGTTGACCGCGACACGCTGCCCTTCCGGAGCGATCTTGCTGCCATCATCATTCGCGGTTCGATGAAACAGCTCCTCCCCGGTTGCCAGGAGACTCCCCTTTGGACCAAACACCTCCACCTCTCCGTTGTCGTAGGGCCAATCCCAAGACGCCTCGATGATCACGGTCGCATCGGGATATTCGAGGACAATCGTGGCGTCATCATCCACCTCGTTGTGCTGATCGGTCTTTAGCTTCTGCGCCGTGGCGTAGACGCGTGTCGGCCGCCCCTTAAGCCAAAGCGCCCATTCCGCTCCATAACATCCGAAATCCATGATCGCGCCGCCCCCGTTTTTGACCGGATCATAGAGCCAATCGGCAAAGTACTTCGAGACTCCAATCTCCTTAGGTCCTTGATGTCCGTATCGCACAATCATTTTCTGCACCGGCCCCACCTCACCGGATTGCACGCGGTGAAAGATCTCGTGCGTTGGAGCCACCCAAGCATTCCAGTAGTTCACCATAATCTTGATGCCGGCATCGTCCGCAAGACGCTGCATCTCGCGCGCAGCAGCTCCCGTCGTGGCCATTGGTTTTTCCGTCGAGTAGTGGATATGCCGCTTCGCGCACTCTCGAAGTATCTCCAAATGTTTGTCATTTTCTGTGGTGACAATCACCGCTTCGGGCTTGGCTTCATCAAGCATCTTGACGTAATCCGCGTAGAACTTGACGCTTGCGGGTACCCGAGTCTTGGCCCGCTCCAGGAGCGCGGGGCGCGAATCGGCAATGGCGACAAGTTCCGCATTGGGCTCGGCGGCCATGTCCTTGAGCAGACCCCAGACATGATCGTGATCCAAACCAACGATGGCTAGCCGGGTCTTCGCTTCACCCGGCCCGGGATACCGCGAAGCGCCTGCCCTGGCCAAAAATCCAAAACTCACTAAAACGGCCGCCGCGCAACTCACGAATTGTCGCAGGGTATTTAGCGTCATAGTAAAACCTCCGCCGGTGCTGAGAATCCAATTTCCCTCCGGACCCAGGATTGATGTGCCCTCTGACAGATGGAAAACCTGGTCTGTCTGATATCAGCGTGCCTGCCACTTTGAAGAGTGTCCCGACCCGGTGTCAAGACATGGACATGTCATTTCGGCACTCTCGCCTATCTTGCTAAAAAGAAGAGGCTTCGAGCCAGGTGTTCCCCGGCTATTTCTTAGGGGGCTAGAGCGTGGCCGGCGAGGATGGCTGCCAGAGAGTGAGGGAGGTTAGCCATTACTGTGCCACGATTGGCCTTAGAGGTCTCGCCTGGATTCATTTTGCCGCAGCAGACCCAGTGATTTCCGCCAGGGCTCTCGACTCCACCGTTCTACCCGTTAGTTTTGCACTCGCAAAGCCGTATGATCCTGCTTGGATTCGAGAGCCGCAGCCGCCTTTCGAGCCATCAGCTGGAATCCTCCATTTTTGGCGTCCTTTTCCAATGCCTCGAGGTGCAGGCTGCCTTCGGCTCGATTCCCGAGACTCAATTCGATCTCTCCAAGCGCTAGCCGCGCATCGAGGAGTACGTCGACGAAGGACGCTTCGCCCGCGTCCGATATTATTTTCTGCAGTCGTTTCACGGACTCAGCTGCTTCTGCCGGGCTGGCCGAGGCCGCTTGAATCCGCGCAGAGGTAATCCCCGCTTTCAGTTGCAGTCTCCGGTTGTGACTATCCGTCGCAGCCTTGGTCACCTGCTCGATGCGGTTGCGCGCCTCCGCATTTCGCCCCTCGGCAATCAGCGCGTTTGATTCGACTAGGTTCGCTTCCACCAGATAGCGCCCCGCCCTGGTCTCTAGAAAAACATCAGCCGACTGCCGCGCCAGACCTTCCGCTTCGGCAGCCTTTCCCTCGTCTAAAAGGATTTCCGCAAGATGCAGACGAACGTGAGCTTCTTCGCTCTTATCGCCGACTTCCTCGAAAATCGATATGGCTTGCTTGTATCTCTTTCTTGCACCCTCGGCGTCCCCCTCCATGCGCTGCGCATTCGCCGCACCATCGAGAGCCGCGGCTTGCCGGCCTCGGCTTCCTAGTTGATGGCAAATCTCTAGAGAGCTTTCATACATCTCTTTGGCTTCGCTGTGCTTTCCCCTGGCCAGGAGAATGTCGCCAAGTCCAATCTGCGCCAGCGCCACTCCATTCTGATCTCCAATCTCGCCGTATGTCGCCAGGGCCGCTCCAAAGTTCTTGCGCGCGCCCTCCAAGTCTCCGAGGTAGAAGAGGATATCCCCGAGATTATTGTATTCGTTGCTCAAACTCATTTTGTTGCCCGATTCTCTATAGATATCTAGAGACTCTTCATATTTCTTCCGCGCCCCGAGGTAGTCGGCCTGTCGTTCGAGGGCTATGGCCTCCAAAGTTGCCGTTCCTGCTACACCAAGCCGGTCATTCGCCACTAGGTAGAGTTGCTTCGCTTCACGAATGGCTCCCTCGACCTCCGCTTGTTTTCCGGAGTTTTCAAAAAGCCACGCTTGCTCGCGCCGCGCCTTGGCAAGAAGCAGAGAGGCTCCCGCAGCCTTGGCCTTTTCCGCGGCCCTCGCTAGCGCTGCTTCCGCCCTTCTCATATCCCCAAGGGATCTCGCTGCGTCGTTTTCTGCCAAATCGATCCGTGGATCGTCTCGAAGGGGTGCCGGTAATGCCCGTAGGGCGTTTATTGTGGCCAGGGCATCTTGCCATTTGTTCGACATGAGTTCGGAGTTTGTCAAAGCCAGCCCGTAATCGAGGTTATCCGGAAAGAAGTCGAACAAAGCGCGATAAATCTCGATGGCCTTTCCCCAGTCCCGGCTGGTCTCGCGGTAACGACCTTCGACCAGCAATCGCTCCGCTCGCGAAAGACTGGATGAGAGATCGAACGCTTTCCTCGCCTCAGCCTGGGCCTTTTCGTCATAACCGAGCTGTTCCCAGGCACTTGCCAGAGCGGCGTGGGAAAGCGCATATTCCGGTTCGGCAGCTACAGCTCTCAGCAACAGATCCCGGGCAGCAAGAGTGTCGAAAACCCGCAGCTTTGCGAGTCCTTCCGAGAACAGCTTCGTTGTTTGGCTGTTCGAGGGAAGAGCGATAGCTACCTCCGCCGCTTCTTCCCGGGTCACCGCACGGATACCGAGTTTTTCTCGGAGATGTTCTCCGGCCCGCGAAACCAGGTCCAGGAGACGGGCTTCGGTCCCCAATTCGGAAATCGCCGCGACCGTTTCGCCGCTTCGCGTGTCCTGCAGATGGAGGTCGAGGCGAATCTGGCCTTCAGACTTTGCCCCCAGCGCAGCATAGGAACCCGCGACTACGTAATCGGTTCCCAAATTCTTCCGTATTCGCGTCAAACTGTCCCGTCCCAGGCTTTCCATATCAGGCAGAGAGAGTTCCATCTTCATACGCGCGATAGTTTCTGCGGGAATGGCTCGCACTTGCTCGCCCGCTGTGAGCTCCGTGGTGAGCCAATCGGAGAGTGCTGTGGAAAGCCATGCTTCCTGAGTGTCTCCTGATAGATTCTTGAAGCTAAGAACCGCGACAGATCGCCGAGGACTGACCATCCCCGAAGTACCACCAAGAACCACGGATTGATGAACCCGCAGGTACAAGAACACCGAGATGCTGGCCGCGGCCACGGCCGCGAAAAGAACTGTAATGCGCTTGCGGCCCGCCGGGGTTTCGAGGTTTAGGGATTCCAGCGCTGATGGCGCCCGCCCGCGCTGTTCGCTTGATTTCCTGTCGGCTCGAGATAGTGCGTCCGTATGGTTTCCGACGGAGCTGCCAAGTGCGGCTGCTCCCTCCCGAGGCATGTTTACAGGAGCCAGAAATCTGTACCCGTGGCGCGGGATGGTTTCGATGTAACGTGGGCTCTCCGCGGAATCGCTCAGGGCGGAGCGCAGCTTGGTCATGGCTTTGTTGAGGCTGCGATCAAAATCGACGAAGGTATGGGCATGCCAAAGTTTCTGGCGGAGTTCCTCGCGGGTTACGACTTCCCCAGGATGTTCCAGCAAAAGAGAGAGAATCTGGAAGGGTTGCTCTTGCAACTTGATGCGAATACCGCGTTTGCGCAGCTCTGCCGCGCGCAAATCTACTTCAAAGACGCCAAAGCGCCGACTTTGCGGGCAGCTTTCCGTGCCCTGCATACCGGAACACCCCTATGGTGGCAGAAGCCTAGCATGTCCTTCAGGTGCATTCAATACCGAGCACGACGGTTATTAGCATCACGAGGAGAGATGGCGCGCGAGGCAATCGAGGGCTGCTGGGCTCAAGGAGATTTCTCTTTTTCCTGAAGGATTTGCTTGGCACGTTCGGCGCTTTTGGCGCGCGCGCTTTCTTCCAACTTGCTGAAGAGTTGCATTTCTGCTTGCGCTTCCTGCGCGCGGCCGGCGCCCCGCAAGGCTTGCGCCAGCAAGAAGTGTGTCTGCGCCTCGCCGGGATCGGCCTTTTCCGCGAGTTGGAGTTCCGCAACGGCTTCGGCGTTTCGGTCCAGCCGGAGCAGAGCGCGGCCGCGGTCCACACGGGCTTCCGTCAGAAGCGGGCAGGTTGCCAGCGCCTTGTCGACTCCGGCAAGAGCTTCGGCGGGATCCTGGCGCTGTTCGAGCACCATGTTGGCGATTTTCCATTGCCCATTGCAGTTTGACGGATCGTTCGCGAGTTCGGCGCGGAACTGCTCGGTGGCCGGCTCCCACATATGGAGAGACCAGTAGGCATTCCCGAGAAGGTAGTGCGTGCCGGCCTGCTGCGGCGCCAGCTCCACGGCCTTTTTATACTCGAGCAACGCGCCGTCGTAGTTTTTCATGCTCTCCATGACTTCGCCAGAAATTTCGTGCACCCAAACGGAATCGGCGTCGATTTCGTTCAGTTTCGAAAGGGCCTGCGCGGAAAGTTTCATGTACACCTTGCCGAGCAGATACCAGACCTCCTGGTTTTGCGGCTGACGCAACGTAAGTTGATGCAGGTGAGTCGCAGCGGCATTGAAGTCGCCGAGTTTCACTAAATCGTTGGCGAGAAAAAGCTCGGCGTTGTCGTCTTTGGGATTGGCGCGCAGCGCTGATTCGAAACGAGGCCGAGCGGCCGCGTAGTCTCCCATTTCATAGAGCGAAACGCCGAGCAGCGCGGATGCTGACGACATTTTGGGATCAATCTTCAGACCTTTTTCAAGAGTAGCGGCGGCCTTCTGATATTCGCGCAGGCGTAAGTACAAAGAGCCGAGATTGTTGTAGGCGGCAGCAAGACGAGGCGCGGTTTGCAAGAGTGCTTCGTACTTGGCGGCGGCGGCGGCGAAGTCGCCTTGGGCCTCCGCGGATTTCGCTTCGGAGTAGAGTTGCTGGACACGCGGATCGTCGGCATCCGGCCCCGATTGCCCGCGGAGACTCGGCGAAAATGCGATGGCCAGCAAGGCGAAAGCAATCGAAACTCGCCAGCACCCGCGGCTGCAGTTTTTTAGCGGCTGGGCGACGACTGCGGCTGATCGAAACAAAAACATCTCGCTTGTGATCATACCGCGAGAGGCCATCGGAACCATAAAGGACTTGCCCATCGCCGCGCAGCGTCGTGCTATCAATGAGTCGCTCATGGGCGGGGAGTCTCTGGCAGTGAATGCGTGCCGCTCAAGGCGGCACAACGGTCGATTTGTACTTTCGCTTTGTCGATAAGACCCTGCTTGTGATAAAGCGGCCCGAGCATGCAAGGAAGATTGGGACTCTGCGGCGCCAGCGCGATGGCCTGCTCAAGTTCGTTCTGCGCCTGCGGCAACTGATTCAGTCGCGAGTAGGCTTTGCCGAGAAGCTCGTGGGGCTTGAAATCCGTTGGCGAGATTTCGATGGCCTGCTTCAGATATGTAATGGCTTCGCTAGAGCGGTTCTGATCTAGTAGCAGGCTGCCCATATCAATGTACGGACCTGGATTTTTAGTTGCGGCGTTTTTCTGCCAGGCAATAGCGTTCTCGTAGGCACCCGCAGCGTCGTCGACGCGGCCGAGTCCGGCGAACGCAAGGCCCAGATTGTCTTCAGCTTTGACATTGTTGGGATCGAGTTTGAGCGATTGCTGAAACGCGTGCACGGACTCCTCAAATCGATTCTCGTTATATTTCGTGCGGCCGAGGTAATACCAGGCTTCCGCATCGTCGGGTGCCCATTGCAACATTTTGGTGAGCCATTTGTCGGCGTCCATATAATCGTCGAGCAGTACGTAATCGAACGCGACAATCTTTAGGTCAAAGGCGCTGGGCGCGTGATACTTGGCGCCTTCGGTGAATTCGGCAAGCGAAGCTTTGGTCTTGGTGTAGCGGTCGTTGGCTTCCGAGGTTGCGCCTTTATCGCCGAGAGTGGCCGCCGCAGAAGTGTGGCGGGATGCGCTGCCGCTTACGGCCGTTGGCGCGGAGTCGCTCAGGGAGGCGTTTTCGCTGATGGTGGCTTGCTCCTGAATTTCGCGAAACAGGATGTAGCCGAGGAGGAAATGAGCATTCGCGGAGTCCGCATGTACGGCGAGATATTGGCGAACCCTGCGCTCAGCTTCTGAGGCCATGCCCTTATCAGCAAGCGATCTGGCTTCGGCAAGAAGCGGATCGAGAGATGACGGAGGTTCGGATGAGTTGCGCCCGCTTGCAGACGCTGGGGCGGGATTCTGCCGCGCGGGGTCCAGAGTTTTGATGGGGGCTGACTGAGGCGAGGCTGCGCAGGCCGATTTAGGTGCGGTCCATGGCATCGCGGCAAGGGCGGCGAGGACCAAGGCCATGCCCCCATCCGCCCGGGTATTTCCGGAACTGCTGACTCTAAAGGGAGTTAGGCAGCCGTTTTTGGCAAGCTTTACTGGCAGGGCAAGAACGCGCGTCGAGAGGCGCATGGCAAGCATGGCGAAAATTACGATGGCGATTTCGAGGAACACGGCGGATTTTATCAGAAGAACGGAGTTTGCCCAAGAAAAAACTGATGCGATGGCTGCCAGGCCTTCGCACTGGGAGAGATTGTAGGAACGCCCGATTCAGTCTTCCTTGGAAATGAGAAGACAGCGCCGGGGAGGAATCCCGTTTCATCGCGTTCACAACGAACGTGGCTCGGAAGGGTGCGCTGTTTGGATTTTCTGGACTGAAGATAAGCGTTCGCTGGAAAGAAGTTTTCGTCTTTTCGCACAAAAGAGCCATATCCTCTGACGGCATGACGATTTCGAGTTCATCTGCCGGCTGCGTCAGGAATTTCTCGGCTTCAGTTTCCCAGTGGATGTTATAGTTCTTGTTCCTATGCGTTTTCTAGCGGGTCTACCGCTTTGGGGGTCCGACGAGCGTCAGAAAGTTTCTCGGCGGTTTGTTCAAGGAGCCCAGGAGCGGGCGCCGTACGTGATAGATCGGCGCTCGGCGCTTGTCTTTCTTTTCTCGGCGTTCGTTCCGGTCGTGCCGATTTTGGAACCGAAAACCGCGCCGAAAATGCCCGGCCGAGAGACCGGGGCCAAATCCTTTGGCGCGCCAGAAAGGACGGCAGCTAAGTTTACCGACGTCACTGCAGCGCTGGGTTTGGATTTTCGCAACCTAGCCTCTCACACTTCGAAAAAATATTTGATTGAAACGATGGGCAGCGGGGCTGCGCTCTTCGACTACGATAATGACGGCCGCCTGGATCTCTTTCTTGTGAATGGCGCGCCGCTCAGCGACCCTACTCCCAAAGGAACGATTCCGCAGAAGACCGGTCCGCAATATTGGAATCGACTTTTCCATCAGAAGCCGGACGGCACGTTTGTGGACGTAACCGAGAAGGCCGGGCTCGAGGGTTCAGGCTACGGCATGGGCGTGGCAGTCGGAGATTACGATAACGATGGCTACGAGGATTTGTATGTGACTGCCTATGGCGGAAACAAGCTCTACCACAACAATGGTAATGGCACTTTCGCTGATGTAACCGAGAAGGCCGGTGTTGCGGGCAGCGGATGGTCCACCAGCGCGGCATGGGTGGACTTAGATAATGACGGGCTGCTCGATTTGATTGTCTTGCGCTACATGGAATGGGATTTTGACGATGTCTGGTGCGGCCCGCCCAAAGAAGGCTTCCGGTCGTATTGCAATCCCAACCTTTTCCGGCCCGCAACTCCGCTCGTGTATCACAACGACGGTGACGGCCACTTTACGGAGGTCTCTAAGAAAATTGGTTTCTCTAAGGCAGGGAAAAGCCTGGGAATCGCGTTTGCCGACTACGACCGCGACGGCCGCCTGGATATTTGCGTCGCCAATGACTCCATGTTTGAATTCCTCTATCGCAACAAGGGTGACGGCACATTTGAAGAAGTGGGCTTGATGGCGGGAGTGGCTGTCGATGGCGACGGCGCGACATACGCCGGCATGGGCGTGGACTTCGCCGATTACGACAATGACGGTCTGCCCGATTTGCTCATCACCGACCTCGGCAACCAGACCTACGCCCTATACAAGAATAACGGCGATGGCAGCTTCACCTACGCGACCTATACCAGCGGACTAGCGGACATCACCCGGTCTCACTCCGGGTGGGGTTTTCGCTTCCTGGATTTCGACAACGATGGGTGGAAGGATCTGCTGATCGTCCAGGGACACGATATGGATAACGTGGAGCTGACCACTCCTAATTTGCGTTACCGTGAGCCGCCCGTTTTGATTCGCAACACAGGAGGAAAATTTGCGGATATTTCCGCAGCGGCGGGCAGCGTTTTCAAGGAGCCGTGGGTGGGGCGAGGGATGGCGGTCGGCGACATTGACAATGATGGCCGCCTGGATGCAGTGGTCACCACGAATGACGGAGCGGCGCATATTCTGCGAAATGAGACCCTTACACAAAATCACTGGCTGATTTTGAAGCTGGTGGGCCATCGTAGCAACCGCGACGGCATCGGCGCCGAAGTGAAATTGACGACTTCAAAGGGCCTGCAGCTTCAGACCGTGACCACGGCAGGAAGCTATCTGTCCTCGAGTGATAAGCGGGTGCACTTCGGCCTGGGAGCGGAGGCGGTGGCCCAGCGAGTGGAGATCCGATGGCCGAGCGGGATTGTGCAAGTCTTAGAGGCCGTGCGCGCCGATCAGGTTTTGCAAGTGGACGAACCGCTGCACAATGGCAAAGGTATTGTCCAGCCCTAGTATGTCTTCTTTCGAGACTATTGGGGTAATCTACCCACATCGTGTCACCGGCGCGGCTTGGATCAGCACCCTCCGAGCAAACCACAATACCGGCTACGCAAATTCTGCAACTCAGACAATATTTTCCAGTAAGCCGCATGGACTCAACCGCTTAGACGGGAATATTTAGGTCACATGAAGGGCCCTTGACAGCCCTAGTGCTTTCGCATTAGCGTCGCTCGCCAAAGCAGGCAGTGTAAGCACAGAAGCTCTTACAGAGAGGAAAAACATGGACTCGATTCTGAGGTCGTGCAGTGGTGTGCGCAGCCGGATGGCAGTTCGCCACGGCTTTGTCGCTGGGCTGGCCATTTGCTTGGCTGTTCTCCTCTGCCCCCGCGAAGTGCCTGCGCAAGCAGTTAGCAGAATCAACGGGACGGTAACTGACCAATCCGGTGCGGCAATTCCAGAGGCGACGGTAACGGTGACAAACGTCGATACGAACGTGTCCCAAACGACAGTTACTACCTCCGTCGGCAGCTACCTGGTCACCGACCTGATCCCGGGCAATTACAACGTCAAGGTTGAAAAAGGCGGGTTCAAAACCTACATTGACAGGAATGTCGCCGTCGTGGGTGGGGCTACATCCACTTCCAACGCGATTTTGGTGCCAGGCACAGTCGCGGAGACAGTTGAGGTTACAGCTCCAGAGGTTGCTTTGCAAACGGAACAACCGGAGATCGGTACCACGATAAACGAGACGCTCACCCAAGAGCTTCCGCAGTTGATTAGTGGGAGTAATCGTCAGATTGACCAATTTATCTTTCTGGTGCCCGGCGTTACGGGCAGTGGATTCAGTCATCGAATTAACGGAGGCGTCGACCAGCAGACAGAAGTGATGTTCAATGGTGTTCCCGAGGCCTTTTCCGAGACTGCGGGTTACACATTTTGGAATCAGCCCCCTTATGACTCGATAAGAGACGCGGATATTCTGACGGGTACGTTTTCGGCGCAATACGGTTTGGGGCAGGGCGTCGAGCAGTACCACACCAAATCCGGGACCAACACGATTCATGGCGATGGTTTTTTCTTGTACAGGGACGATAAGCTTTTTGCAGCACCCGGTGCGTTTTTGGACATAAATCCAAACAACCGTGGAGTGGTGGACCAACCCAATACGAATATCCAAAGCGACGCGGGATTTTCTGTCGGCGGACCAGTGTACTTGCCCAAACTCTACAACGGGCGAAACAAGACCTTCTGGTTCTTTAGCTACGATAGGTACAGGCAGTCCTTCACACCCAACGTCGTCACCCTTCCTTCCCAGGCGGAACTTTCGGGTAATTTCAGCGGCTTGGTCAACCCCAGTACCGGCAAGCCCATACCCATTTTTGTCCCTATTTCGTGGGCCTCTAACCCGGCACTAATCCCCGCCGGTTGCGCGATTCCCGGCTTTGCCTCCCCGCAAGCAGCGGCGGGACAGCAGTTTCCGGGGAACGTCATTCCGACCAGTTGTTTCAGTAAGGTGTCGGCAGGCCTCCTAAAGCAGTTCCCCCTCCCAACACCCGGCAACACCTCATCGGAAGTCAACAACTACACGCCTGCCACGACGTCCCTGAATCTTCAAACAGACCTCAGCGTCAATATTGATCATAACTTGACTTCGAAGCAGGCCATCCACGGTCTTTACTGGCGCCAGTTTTACCCGTCACCGAATACCGGTGATTGGGTAAATAGCCCGCTAAGTGCCGAAAACATTACCACCATCTTAGGGCGGGGCGTGGATATCACCTACTCCAACGCAATCAATTCCCATATGGTGATAACCGGTGGTTTTCTGTATGTCTATCAGGGCAACGACTTTTTGCCGCCACACCTGCTCTCAAGCGCTATCGCCCCCGTTCCGCCTTCGGGATTAGCACAGCCCCTCACTTTTCCGAGCATTAATTTTGGTGGCGGCGGATGGGAGCCACAAAGCTGGGGGCCCGGAAACGGCCTGTCCTCCACCAAAAACCACAAAACAGGGTTTTCATGGATGGGTAATCTGCTCTGGCAAAAGGGTAGGCACACCATGAACATCGGTGTGGATATCCGGAAGACACATCAAGATGACTTCGAATGCGGCGGCTCCACCGGCCAGCCCGGTTGCTCGGGAGTACTGAATTTTACCTCCGACATAACGGCAGATCCTAACGAACAAATTGATTTCTGCGGGAGCACGGCGGGCTGCGTTAGTGCACCCGGCGCAAACACGGGAAATGGGTTCGCGAGCTTCTTGCTCGGCGATGCCACTTCGGGCGGCAGAGGTGGTGCGGGTAACACGAACCTGCGCAACACCTATGTGGCGCCGTATTTCCAGGATGATGTTCAGATAAAGCCGCGTCTTAAGGTCAACTGGGGCGTGCGTTGGGATTTGGCATTTCCCTTCACGAATCAATTCTCGACGAACCAGCTTACCTACTTTGATCCCAACGCGGTCAACTCAGCCGAGATCAATCCTCTAACCGGTAAGCCACTCCTGGGTGCTATGGCGGAACTGGGGACGTGTCCTACATGCAGTGGCTGGAGCACTCAAAACATGGACTGGCACCATTTCAGCCCCCGCGTTGGGTTTACGTATCAGTTGAACCCCAAGACTGTGTTGCTCGGCGGCGTGTCCTGGTATTGGCTGGATACGGGGTCCTTCGAATATGGCGTCAACAAGGTTGCGGTTAACTACGGAAATAACCTGAATGGCGTTGTGTCGATTGGTCAGCCATCGCCGCAGATTCCCGGCTTTGGTCAATGGGATACAAATCAGCTCCCCCCGCTGCCGGCGGTTGGTTTCAGTCCCGACTTTTTCAACGGTACGTCTATTCTGGGCGGCGCGCAGGTTCACGAGCTGCCCCGGCAGGTCAACCAAGCTTATGATGAGCAATTTGTAATCGGTGTTCAGCGTGAGCTCCCTTGGAACATGTTCCTTTCCGTTTCTGGGGTGCACACGCATGACCTCCACTTGCCGGCTACTTTAGAGTCTGCGCAACAGTCACTTAATTACAATTTCGTGAAATCGGTTTGCCCACAAGGTCCGAGCGTCACCTCGACGCTCGATTGTGTGCTCGCCCAGCCCTGGACCTCTGCGGCTGCCCAGGCACAAATGGCCAGCCAGGGTACGTTCGGTGTAGCCACTTATCCAGCCGGTACTTGCGGAGGGAACACTGCGCCTGTTTCGTACTACACTCCTTACAATAATTTCTGCCAGGAACAGGGTGCCGGAGCTCCCCTTTTCGTGACAGAACTTCCCTATCCGCAAATGCCGTTTGTGACCAACAACTTCGACACTTCGGGGGCGGATAAATATAATGCCCTTCAGGTGAGTTTCCAGAAGCGCACGGGCAGCGGCTTAACTTTCTTGGTCTCTTATACCCTTTCGAGGTATTTGACAGATACAGACAGCGGTTTCTCGACATTCAATACCAGAGGCCTGAACCCAGCCAACCCCCGAGCGGAGTGGTCTGTGGGCAGTAGTGACCAGACCCACGTGCTCACCATAGCCGGTGTGTATGAACTGCCGATTGGCCCCGGAAAGAAATTCTTGAACCAGGGTGGCACGGTTAGGAAGAACTTGCTCGGCGGTTGGAAGATTTCCATGGTCGACTATTATGAAAGCGGTGTGCCGCTCGCTGTCAACGCCTGCCTCGACCAGTTCAATTGCGACCCTCTAATCGGAAACATCTTCATAGGCAACCGGCCGAACCTTGTCTCATCGAATTTTGCGATCAACTGGAACAACTATTACAAAGGGCAGACGTCAATTAATACCTCGGCGTTCGCTTTTCCGGGAGATTGGACGATTGGAAATGGGGCGCCCTTTTATAACACCCTGCGGGCGCCGCCGTACTTGGATGAAGACGTGTCACTCTCCAAGAAGTTTTTCTTTGGCGAGCGGATCAGCGGCGAGTTGACCATGCAATTCTTCAACGTGCTCAATCGGATGCTACTGAATAACGGTCCAGCCAACGGGAATAGCATAAATTGCTGGCACGGCGACGTCACGGATCCGAATTTTGGCAAAGCCTACAACTCACCAACGACCCCATGTCAGGGTAACTCACCGAGGACAGGGCAGGCGCAATTCAGGATCTACTTCTAATCGGGCCAGGGGCCGAAGACTCTAGACTTCAGCCCCTGGGACATTCTATAGTCGGGGCATTGTGTTCCCGGGTTTGCACTTCGAAACCCTGAGAGCCAGAGGTTCCCGGCTTTTCCTTTTGGAGGCGCGATGAAGCGGACGAATTTCCTTCCCGATTCGAAGATTTTCCCAAAACAACTTGCCCTTCTCCTTGCGCTGCTTCTGGGAGTAACTCTCGTTTGGGCCGGAGACAAGCCTTGGAAGACCAAGCCGTACCAGCAATGGGACGAAAAGGAGATTCAAACGATCCTCACGGATTCACCCTGGGTGCGGACAACAACGATCCAGCGCAGCTGGCTTCCGGTTTCAGAAAAGGACGTTGCACCCGATCCTCAGATTAACGGCGGCGCGCGACAAATGCCTAGCGGGAGCACCCAACCTGGAGGAGGTGCAACTGCTCCTGTACGAGCCGGCGAGGGCTCGTTGAGGGACCTGAACGTTTCTATTTATTGGCAATCATCGCGCGTGATGCGCGCCGCCACGGCGCGCCAGGCTGTTCTGCACGGCGAAAAGGTGGACGTCGACAAATATGCCAGCGACCCCCAGAGCGAATATCAGATCATTCTGCGCATGGAGGACATGACTCCGTTCGTACAGCATAACGAGGAGTTTTTCCAGAACAGCGCGTTCCTTCAGATGAAGAAGGGCAAAAGCAAGATCTCCCCTAGTCATGTCGTTTATGAACGCAACCCAAAGGGATTGATTCAGGATGCCGTCTTTTTCTTTCCCAAAACTAGTCCTTCAGGCGTTCCCGCGGTTTCCGGCGACGAGACGGACGTGCAGTTTTCTTGCAAAATTGCTGACTCGACGCTGCACGCCGATTTCAAGCCGCGGGAAATGATGGATCAGTCCGGCCCTGATTTGTGATGGCGTGTACCAGCCACAAGGGTACGCGCTGTTTTCCTTTTGAGGGCTGAGCAGCCACCGTCCTATAATTCGAGAGAGGGAAGTTTCGGTGTTCTCTGCGCTCTTTGTGGTAAATCGCAGCAGCCTTCCTACGCGCACTCTTTCATCCTCGGCCTTTCGCGCTGGGCAGGGCAGTGCCTCCGGGGTTTGTGCTTCTCTTGGCGTTCCCTCGCTCATCTGTTTCCTTGGCCTCCTGCATGGTCCATCAGCAAGAGTCGAAATTTCTCCGGGCAGTGCGCAGCAGGGCCCGTCTTCTACGAAGCTGGCTAGCGCGGCTCAGACGAACGCCGGTCCAGCCGTTGCCGAAAATACAGTCAAGCCCGGCGAATCTCCCGCGCTCGCGCCAGCGAGATTGTTCTTAGAACGAGGAATGCTGAGCGAGGCCGAAGCAGCCATAAGAAACTATTTGCAGGCGCACGCGGACTCCGCGGATGCGCATTTCTTGCTTGGTTTCATCTTGTTCAGGCAAGTCAGCGCAAAATGGCTGGAAGCCGGAGAAAAGGACAGCGCAGCCTTGCGCTACAACAGCGGAGATTTGAGCGGCTCGCTGGTTGCGTATCGCGATGCGAAGGTTAAAGAATCGCTCGCAGAATTTACGGCCGGAGCAAAATATCACGTCCCGAACGCGTTTGATCTGAAAATCGTGGCCCTCAACTATATCCTGCTCAAGGATTACATAGACGCCGACCATTGGCTCACGCGATCGCTCCAATGGGATCCTCGCGACGAGCAGGCCTGGTACTACTTGGGACGCACGAAATACAGCGAGAGCCAGTTCAGGGAGGCCATTGAAGCCTTTGCGCAGTGCCTAAAACTGGAACCGCGGAACGTCCAGGCGGAAAACAACGTGGGATTATCCTACGAGGCCCTCGGCCAGCAGGACCAGGCCATCCAAGCCTTCCAAAACGCCATTGCCTGGGAAGTCCAAAGCCCGGCCAAAGACCCTGAGCCGTTCATTGAACTTGCTCACCTTTACCTGAACCAGAATCAACCGGAAAAAGCGGTGCCCTATCTCTCGCAGTCTATCGTCATTTTCCCGAGGGTATCCAAAGCGCATGAGACACTAGGAAAGGCCTACTCCCTTCTGCATCGGCTCCCCGAGGCCCAGGCGGAACTAGAAAAGGCCGTTGCGCTCGAGCCGGAAACGGCTTCGTTGCACTGCATGCTGGGCCAGATCTATCGGCAAGAAGGAATGGTCTCGGAAGCCAAGGCCGAATTCGACCGCTGCACCGCGCTGCAGCAAACACCATCCGCAAACCCTTCAGGAACAGAATAAGATATTTAGTTGGAATTATTCCCCGACAAGATAACGCCAGTTATGGCCAATCCTGCCACGCCGGTCAGGCAAGCTCGCCACTACGACGCCGCGCTAGATCAGGGCGGAATGCCCTGGCCCTCGATGATGGTGAGGATGCGATCTACTCCAGGAATCGCAACCTGTTCGATGGCACCGCTGGGCCAGTGAACTTCGAGTTTGTCGACTTTGCTAGCGGCTCCCAATCCGAAATGGACGCGCGGGTCGGAACTTGAAGCGTAGCTGCCACCGCTCGAAACATCGGCACGCTGGCGAACGTTTCGCGCTGTCAAAAATACTTTGGCTCCAATGGCATCGCGCGGGCTTTTGGGGCCACCGACCAATTTCAAGGTGAGCCAGTGATTCGAATTTTTCACCGCATTGCGGAGCAGTGTTGGCGGAGAGTCTATATTGTTGAGCACGACGTCGATGTGGCCGTCATTGAAAAGATCCCCCAAAGCGGCGCCACGGGCGGGGATAACGACGGCAAGGCCGCTGCCGGTGGCGGGCGGGACTTCCTCGAACTTGGCGCCATCGAGGTTGCGGAAGAGCAGAGGGCGCTGCGCCCAAGTCGTGCCCCAGTCGGCCTTATCCGCAACCGGATAGACGTGACCATTGGCGATGAAGATATCGAGCAGGCCATCGTTGTCGAAGTCGAGGAAGCCGGCGCCCCAGCTGAGGAAAGGAATGGTGGGATTGCCGAGTCCGGCTTTGAAAGAGACGTCGGTGAAGGCCGCATCGCCATCGTTGCGATAAAGAGCTTTGTAATCGTCAGAGAAGGTGGTGATGAAAAGATCGAGTTTGCCGTCGCGATTATAATCGCCGACGCCGATTCCCATGGACGATTGAGCGCGGCCGTCTCCGTTGACGGCGAATCCGGACATATAACTGACGTCGGCGAAAGTGCCATCCTGCTGGTTGCGGTAGAAGTAATTGGGCACGGAATCGTTGGCAACGACTAAATCGAGCCAGCCATCATCGTCCAGATCGACAAACACCGAAGCAAACCCATAGCGTCCCTGCGGATCGGAAACGCCTGCTTTAACACTGACGTCGGCAAAAGTGCCGTCGCCATTGTTGTGGAAGAGATGATCGCCTTCGCCGACGAAGCCCAGAGGTCCGCAGAAAACGTCGACGCCGCGGAATTGGCACGCCCCTTCGGGGACGCCTCCTTTTCCGGCGAAGACGGGCCGATCGAGATCGTACTTGACGTAGCCGGGAACGAAAAGGTCGAGCAGACCGTCGCGGTCATAATCGCCCCAAGTGGGGCCCGTGGACCAGCCTCCTAGAGCGACGCCCGCTTTTTCGGCGACGTCGGTGAAGGTGCCATCGTGGTTGTTGTGGTAGAGGCGATTCTTGCCGTAGTTGGCCACGTAGATGTCGGGCCAGCCGTCGTTGTCGTAGTCGGCCACGGCCACGCCGAATCCCCAGCGCTCATTGGCGACGCCGGCTTTATCGGTGACATCGGTAAAGGTGCCGTCGTGATTGTTGTGGAAGAGCATGGCGCGCGGCGGAGCTTCCTTTCCCTTCATCGCCGGGACGGTAGAGCCATTGAGAAGGTAGATGTCGAGCCAGCCGTCGTTGTCGTAATCGATGAGCGCGACGCCGGAGCCGGGCGCGTCGAGGATCGTGGATTTCTCCAGCGTGCCGGAGTGATGGCGAAATCTATCGAGGCCGGACTGTTTGGTGATGTCGAGAAAGACGATGGGAGCGCCATCGACGAAACCGCCGGCCGTGATGGGCCGCGAGTGTGAGTCCTTGACGGGAGGGTGAACGCCGCCTGTTGCCATGCCGGTTGGCTTGGGGGGCGGGGGAGTCTCTGGCGTTTGTGCGGCTGGTGGAGTTGGCTGCTGCGTTAAGGCGGGACGACTTCGGACCAAGACGAAAAGAAAGAGGCAGATGAAAAGAGCCGATCTGGAGGAGCGATGAAGCTTCATTTGCCCGCGGCTCCAGCTGGCGCCTCGTCAATCTGGAGAATCTGATCGGCGGGGATCGTCTTGAGTGTTTCGACAATGCCGCTGGGCCAGCGGATTTCGATGGTTTGAGCGACGGATTCGGA
>Ga0209380_10000589_pt1 | contig 25614 bp, 21 predicted proteins | sample HubBroMetageWFT6_FD_188347 | JGI IMG/M metagenome (GOLD analysis project Ga0209380, IMG submission 188347) | Warmed and freeze-thawed soil microbial communities from the Hubbard Brook experimental Forest, New Hampshire - Hubbard Brook CCASE Soil... | ecosystem: Environmental > Terrestrial >... | reverse complement strand
CGCCGAACTCGACCGGTACCGCAGCGAGGTTCTCGGGACTGCCCGCCAGGAAACCGGCGAAGCTGCGGTCGCTCATCATGGCCGTGCCGCTGGCCATGAAGTCGGGGCCGAGCGCATAGCTGCCGACGATATGCACGGTCCGGCCATTCAACTCGGTTTCGCGCGCGTTGCCGCCCATGCCGAGAAACGGTCGGGCGCGCCGGTCGACCAGAACGGAATCCGCCTGCTTCAGGCGATCGCTTTGCGCCTTGACCTCGGACAATAGGAACGGCGGATGGTCGGGATCGAAGGCGAAGACCTGGATCAGGTAGGAGTCGTCGCCGGTCGGGTCTTTCCAGAAGAAGCGCTGCCAGGATGCGTATAACGGCGTGACGTTGGCCACCCCAGCGACTTTCCCTACAGGATCGAGATCGCGCGGCGCGAAGGGGTCTTCGCTGCCGAAGCGGTATTTGCTTGCCCGCATCACGAACAAATCGCCGTCGAGTTGGCGGATCATGCCGAGCGAGGCGTCGAAAAAGCCGCGCTCGAAGCCGAGCTGGACCAGCATCAGCACAACGGCAAAGCCGATCCCGGCGCTCGATCGAATGAGGCGTCGCTTATTGGCGACCAGGTTGCGCCAGGCGAGCGGAACGAAGCGGGTATTCGGAAGCCTGGCGATGGTATCCGCAGTCAAGGTGGGTGGCCTCAGAACACTTCGGCGGGATCGGCGCGGCGCAACCTCCCCACCGACAGAAACGCCGAGATCACCGACATCGCCAGGGCGATCGCCAACACGCCCCCTAGCTCGGTCGGGCTCATGATCACGGGCAACAGCGTCTCGCCGCGGATGACCGCGTAAAGCCCTAACGCTGCGGCAAAGGCAGGGACAAAAGCGATCAGCATCAACGATACGGCCTCAGCAAGGACAATGCCGTTGAGAAACAAGCCGGTATAGCCGATGGCCTTCAGCGTCGCGAATTGCGGAAGTTGCCGGGTGATCTGCGTCGCCAGCGTCTGGTACAGCACCATGATGCCGACGACGATCGCGACGATCAGACCGGAGCCAAAAATCAGGCCGGTCCCGGTCCGCGTCGTCCAGAAGCGGACCTCATGGGCGGTCAGCTCCGGCCGGGTGAACACCTGCGTGTCGTTGGCCAGGCTCGCGCGCAGCGCCTGCGCGGTCCGGTCCGGGTCGGCGCCGGGCCTCAGCGTGACCAGCCCGAAATTGACCATATCGGCAGGACGGCCGGGGAACAGACGGAAGAAATTCTGTTCGTTGGCCAGCACGATGCCGAGGCCCAGAAACCCGGTGCCGAGCACATATTCGCCGCCGATGGTCGTGCGCTGGCCGTTGAGCTCAACGACGCGGCCGGGATTGAGCGGCCCGAAGATCGCTCGCGTCTGGCTGTCGACGAGCACGGTGCCAGGCCGTTCGAGCGCGGCAATCTGGCTGTCGATATCAGACACCGTAAACGGATGGCTCTGCGGGTCAAAACCGATCGCCGCTATATCGAGCCGGAGACCGCCGGCGGGGTCCTGCCATTTGGCGCCGCCGAGATAGACAGCGCTAGCCTGGGCAACCTCGGGATTGGCCCTGACCTGATCGAGCCGGGTGCGGGGAAATTGCCCCGATTCCGTCTGGTAGATGTATTTCTTGGAGACGACCAGCAGATCGAAGCGCATGTGGTCGTAGATCAGCATGCCGCCTTGTGGCACCGCGATGAAAAACCCGAGCTCGACGAAAATCAGCAGGATCGCGATAAAGATGCCGCCGATGGCGAGCGCGGTGCGTCCCTTTTGATGCGTCAGAATGCGCCAGGCGATCCGTAACGGCACGACCTCGCGGCCTCTCTGTAGTCTCGTCGAGGCCAAGTATAGGCGCGCGTAAGCTCCTCGTCCCCTGCGGTGGCAATCGGAGGCGATCGACAAAACCGCTTCCTGTTATCGCTCCGAAACAATCCTTTACCGGCGTAGACGCCGAGGATACGCAAGGGGCTTCATGTTCGGTGGAGTGCTGCGATGAAGGTCACCGCTCTCGACGTGCTGCGCTGCGACGCCGGCTGGCGCAACTACTATTTCCTGAAGTTGTCGACCGATCAGGGCATCACCGGCTGGAGCGAATTCGACGAGGGGTTCGGCTCGCCCGGCATCACCGCCGTCATCGAGCGGCTGACCAGCCGCGTTGTCGGCCAGCCGGTGTTCGATCACGAGCGCATTTTCGCCGAGCTCTATTGCCTGACCCGGCCGGCGGCCGGCGGGGTCGTCGCCGAAGGGCTCGGCGCGATTGAGAATGCGCTGCTCGACGCCAAGGCCAAGGCGTTGAACGTGCCGTGTTACGCGCTGCTTGGCGGCAAGATCCGCGAGCGCGTCAGGGTCTATTGGTCGCATTGCGCGACTTGGCGCATCAACCATCCGAGCTTCTTCCAGCCGGCCATCACCGATCTCGACGGCGTAAAGCAGATCGGCGCCGAGGCGAAGGAGCGCGGCTTCACCGCGCTGAAGACCAACATCTTCCTGCACGACGAGGCCGCACCGCGCGGATGGCGTCCCGGTTTCGGCGTGCCGTTCCTGCCCGAACTCAATGTCGAGAAGCGCGTCTTGCGCAATCTGCGCACGCATCTCGAGGCGATCCGCGACGGCGCCGGGCCCGACATGGACCTGCTCCTCGATCTCAACTTCAACGCCAGGACCGAGGGCTATTTGAAGATCCTCAGGGCGATCGCCGATATCGACATGTTCTGGATCGAGATCGACAGCTACAACCCCGAGGCGCTCGGTTATATCCGGCGGCAGAGCCCGCACCCGATCAGCTCTTGCGAGACCCTGCTCGGCTTGCGCGAGTTCCTGCCCTATTTCCGCGCCCAGGCGATGGATGTCGCGATCATCGATGCGGTGTGGAACGGCGTGTGGCAATCGATGAAGATTGCGAACCTCGCCGAGGCGCAGGAGGTCAATATCGCGCCGCATAATTTCTACGGTCACTTGGCCTCGTTCATGAACGTGCATTTCGCCGCGGCGGCGCCCAATCTGCGCATCATGGAAATCGATATCGACCGGCTGCCCTGGGATGCCGAGTTGTTCACCCATGTGCCGGAATTTGTCGACGGCCATTTCGTCGTGCCGGAGCGGCCGGGCTGGGGCTGCGAGCCGCGCGAGGAGGCGCTGGCCGCGCACCCGCCGAAGCCGACCGGCGGTCTGATGAGCTACCGCCGGAAGAGCTGATTTCGGGTGCTCGGTTCCGGGACCGGTGGCGCGGCGATGCTCACCGAACCCATCATTTCCGGCATGAACATCCTGTCGCTGGCAGGCTTTGTGCTGATGGGGATCGGTCTCACCTTCACCCGCCAGGGGAGAGTCCGGGCTCCCGTGGCTTATGCGTTGATGGGCGTCGGGACCGCGCTGGTGTTTGCCGGGCTATACCTGGCGCCGGCCTCAGCCCCGTGACGGTCAGGCGAGAGGCCCTTTCAGCACCTGCCCGGCCAGGTTGCCGGTCGCCTCGCCGTTTTCCAGCGCGACGGCGCCGTTGACGATCGTCGCCGCGATCCCGTCGGCTTTCTGCACCAGGCGGCGGGCGCCGCCGGGAAGATCCTGCTCGACAGTCGGCAGACGTGGCCGGACCCGCTCCTCGTCGAAGACGACGAGGTCGGCGGCATAGCCGGTGCGCACCAGGCCGCGATCCGGCAATTCCCAGGCCGAGGCGTTGTCGAAGGTCAGCATGCGTACCGCTTGTTCCAGCGTGAATTGCTGCCGTTTCCGCACCCAATAGCTCAGTAAATGCGTCTGCAGCGATGAGCCCATCTCCTGGCATACATGCGCGCCTGAATCGGAGAAGGTCGCCAGGTTGCGCGGGTGCTTCAGGAGCCCGAGCACATCCTCGGGCGATTCGTTGACGAGCGGCTGGACAAACACCCGGTTGTCGTTTTCGAGGCACAGATCGATGATCACCTCCACCGGGTGCTGGTTCCGCCGCCGCGACAGCTCGCCGACACTCGGATCGTCCCAATCGACATCGAACATCGGGAACAGATTGTCATAATCGGGCTTCCTCGGATCGGTTGTCGCGGCGCCGCCGCCCTGCAATTCGGCGCCCTTCGGTTTCATCCGGGCTTCGTCGGCGATCAGCCGCTGGCGCACTTTCGGGTCGGCGAGCCGCCGCTTCTGCTCGTCGAGCGGTAGCGCGCGGATCTCCTTCCACGCCGACAGCACATCAAACGGCAGGTAGGATTTGAGTGAGAAGACCGCGTTGATCGAGCGGGTCGTCGCCTGGCCCCAGACGCGCCCGCCCATCGCGACGGTCTCGTCCATCCAGCGCATTTGGTAGTCCCAAGGGTTGGGATCAGCCCCTTGTTTGGTAGCCAGGGTGCCGAACATGATCGGCCGTCCGGTTTCGAGCGCGACCTGCCGCAGCCGGTCCAGGAACACCCGCTGCGCCTCGCCGCCGGAAATGTCCGGGCCGATTTGAAAGATGCCGGAATTGAGCTTGGCCATCGCGCCGACGAGCCGGTCGATTTCGCGCCAATCCGCGATGCGGCTGGCGACCGGCGAGCCGTCCGGCGTGATGTGCGTCGTCGCCCGCGAGGTCGAGAAGCCCAGTGCGCCGGCGCGGATCGCCTCGGCGACCGCATGCTCCATCTGGCGCAGGTCGTCCTCGTTGGCCACCTCGTCGAGCGCGCGCCGGCCCATCACATACATGCGCAGCGCCGAGTGGCCGATATACATGCCGTAATTGAGGCCCTTCGGCAGGGTTTCGACTTTGGCGAGGTATTCGGGAAAGCTCTCCCAGCTCCAGTCGATACCGGCCAGCATCGCCTCGGTCGGGATGTCCTCGACCGCGGTCAGACAGCGAGCAAACCACTTGCGGTCCTCGGGCTTGCACGGCGCCAGCGCGAAGCCGCAATTGCCCATCACCACGCTGGTGACTCCGTGCCAGCATGAGCAGCTGCCGAGACTGTCCCAGGCGACCTGCGCGTCCATATGGGTGTGGCCATCGATGAAGCCCGGCGCGACGATCAGCCCGTCGGCGTCGATGCTGCGCTCGGCAGCGGCGCGGATACGGCCGATCTCGACGATCCGCCCGTCCTGGACGCCGACATCGGCGCGGTAACGCGGGCCGCCCGAGCCGTCCACCACGGTGCCGTTCCGGATCAGCAGGTCGAGCGACATCGGCCATCTCCTAAATACTGAACAGAGTTCGGAACATCGTTCTGTTCCTGTCAACTTCGACCTTTGCAGCCCAGCGCCGCGCGGCCCATATCAGCGCACGATGAACACGCTCTTTGAGGCCCAGGCGCCGCACCCGCTCGCCGACCGGCTGCGACCACAGCATCTCGCCGAAATCGTCGGCCAGGACCATCTGCTCGGCCCCGACGGCCCGATCGGCCGCATGGTGGCGGCGAAGCAGCTCGCCTCGATGATCCTTTGGGGCCCACCCGGCTGCGGCAAAACGACGATCGCACGTCTCCTGGCGCAAGGCACCGATCTCGTCTTCGAGCCGCTATCGGCGGTGTTTTCCGGGGTCGCCGATCTTCGGAAGGTATTCGAGGCGGCGAAGAAGCGGCGCGAGATGGGGCAGGGCACCTTGCTCTTCGTCGACGAGATCCATCGCTTCAACCGCGCGCAGCAGGACGCGTTTCTGCCCGTCGTCGAGGACGGTACGGTCATCCTCATCGGCGCCACGACCGAGAACCCGTCCTTCGAATTGATCGGCGCGCTGTTGTCGCGCGCGCAGGTTTTCGTGCTGCGCCGGCTCGACGACACCGCGCTCGAAACCCTGCTCACCCGCGCCGAGCAGGATCTCGGGCATGGCCTGCCGTTGACCGCTAACGGCCGCGCCGCGTTGCGTGCAATGGCGGATGGCGACGGCCGGTTTCTGCTGAACCTCGTCGAGGAGATCGAGCGGCTGCCGCGCGAGCCGGCCTTGGGGCCGCAGCAATTAGCCGAGCTGGTGCAGCGCCGCGCGCCTCTCTACGACAAGCAGCAGGAGGGCCATTACAACCTGATCAGCGCGCTGCACAAATCGCTGCGCGGCTCGGACACTGACGCGGCGCTCTATTGGCTGGCGCGCATGCTCGCCGGCGGCGAGGACCCGATCTACATTCTGCGCCGGCTGACCCGTGCGGCGGTCGAGGATATCGGCCTCGCCGATCCGCAGGCATTGGTGCAGGCGCTCGCTGCCTGGGACGCCTATGACCGGCTTGGCTCGCCTGAAGGCGAGTTGGCGCTGGCCCAACTGGCGATCTACCTCGCGACCGCGCCGAAATCGAACGCCGCCTATACCGCTTTCGGCGAAGCGCGCGGAATGGCCGAGGAAACCGGCTCCCTGATGCCGCCGATGCACATCCTGAATGCGCCGACCCGGTTGATGCGCGATCTCGGCTACGGCAGCGCTTATGTCTACGACCACGCGACCGAAGAGGGTTTTTCGGGGCAGAACTATTTCCCGGACGGGATCGCGCGCCGCAATTTCTATCGCCCCGGCGAGCGCGGCTTCGAGCGCGAGATCAAAAAGCGCCTCGAATACTGGGACAAGCTCCGGCAGAGGGCGGTCGCGGCGAAATGACGGGGGTGGAGACGGTCACAGTGCGGGCCGAGGACGGTAGCGGCCGGCTCGACCGCTGGTTCAGGCGGCACTATCCCCTGCTGTCGCATGGCCGGCTCGAAAAGCTGCTGCGCACCGGCCAGATCCGGGTCGACGGCAAGCGGGCGCGCGCCGGCGACCCGGTGGCGCCGGGGCAGGCCATCCGCGTACCGCCGTTACCGGATAGCCCCGCGCCGCCGCCCGCCGCTCCGCGCGCGCGGCCGCAGGATACGGCATTGCTGCGCGACGCGGTAATCTATCGCGACGATTGGGCCATCGTGGTCAACAAGCCCTCCGGCCTCGCCGTGCAGGGCGGGACCAACACCGACCGCCACGTAGATGCGCTGCTCGACGGCTTGCGCTTCGACAGCGACGAGCGCCCGCGTCTCGTCCACCGTCTCGACAAGGACACTTCAGGCGTCCTGCTGATCGCGCGCAACGCGGCCGCCGCATCCTTCTTCACCCGCGCCTTTCGCGACAAGACTACCCGGAAGATTTACTGGGCGGTGGTCGTCGGCTTGCCGGAGCCGCGGCAGGGCCGGATCGATCTCGGTCTCGCCAAACGTGGTGGCGCTGGTCGTGAACGCGTCCACGCCGATGAAGAGGAGGGCAAGGCCGCGATTACCTACTACCGTGTCGTCGATCACGCCGGGGCGCGAGCGAGCTGGCTGGCGCTGTTGCCGGTGACCGGCCGCACGCACCAGCTGCGAGCGCATTGCGCCGCGCTCGGCACTCCGATCGTCGGCGACGGCAAATATGGCGGCGCGGCAGCGCATCTGCCCGGAGGGGCGGCAACGCACCGGCTGCATCTGCATGCCCGCTCGCTGGAAATTCCACGTCCGAAAGGCGGTACCTTGCGGGTGACCGCCCCTTTGCCGCCGCATATGCGCCTGACCTGGGAATTTTTCGGGTTCGAGGCCGATGCCGGCGAGCCTTTCGCCGAACTGGAGTTGTCCGCATGAAGCGCGTCTATCGCGAAGTGGCACGCCGTGCGGTTGCAGGCGGCTGGGGTATCGCTCTCGACGACAGACCGATGCGCACGCCGGCGAAGAACGAACTCGTTGTGCCCAGCGAGGCGCTCGCCGCGGCGATTGCGGCGGAGTGGGACGCGCAGGAAGGCGAGATCCGCCCGGCGACAATGCCGCTGACCCGGCTCGCCGCGACCGCGATCGACCGCACCGCCCTGCAGCGCGATCAGGTCGTGGTCGAGACCGCCAACTACGCCGGCACCGATCTCGTCTGCTATCGCGCCGACCAGCCGCCGGCGCTGATCGCGCGCCAACAGGCGGTCTGGGGCCCGCTCGTCGACTGGACGATGCTGCGCTACGACGCGCCGCTCTCGGTTACGTCAGGCGTCATCCCGACGCGGCAATCGCCGGAGGCGCTCAACGCCCTCACTGCGGTTATCGCTGCGCAGGACGATTTCCACCTGACCGCGCTGCACACTTTGACGGGGGCCTGCGGCTCTCTCGTCATCGCGCTCGCCTTGTTTGAAGGACAGCTCGATGCCGAGGGCGCATTCGCCGCCGCGCAGCTCGACGAGACGTTTCAGATCGAGGCCTGGGGCGAGGATGCGGAGGCCGCTGCGCGGCGTCGGGCGCTGGCCGAAGACATCGCCGCCGCCGCCCAATTCGCGGCGCTGCTCGACAGCCCCTGATCGAGCTGTCGTTCAGGGGCCGCCGAAGCCTACCTCGTCCTCGCTGCCGATTGCCTGCAGCTCCTTGACCGCGCGGTCGACCACCGGGGTTGGCCGTCCCTCCGGTACGAGGGCGAACAATGCCAGTGATCTCCCGGTCATCTCATAAAGGTCGCCGGGCGCCGAATCGGCACCGTCGATTTCCTCCGGCACATTGGTATCGACAAGGCAGCGCCAGCCGATGCCCCGCGTCACCTCGGGCAGCGCGAACAGGACGACGTCGTCATGCGCGTTGAGCACGATCAACAGCGTGACGTCGCTGGCCTGCCGCCGGATGCCGCCGCGCTGCGCGCGGCCGTCGAGGACGACGCCAAAGCAGCGCATGTTGCCGTCGCCCCACTGCCCTTCCTCGATCTCGGCGCCATTCGGCGCGACCCAGGTCGCATCCTTCACCTCCAGCTCGGGGATCGGCTGCCCGGTCATGAACCGGCGGCGGCGCAGGATCGGAAAGGTGTGGCGCAGCGTGATAAGCCGGCGTACGAACTCTTGCAACCCCCAGCACTCTGGATCGATCCCTTCCCAATCGATCCAGGTGGTTTCGTTGTCCTGGCAATACGCGTTGTTGTTGCCGCCTTGACTGTGACAAAACTCATCGCTGGCAAGCAGCATCGGCGTGCCCTGCGACAGGAACAGGGTCGCCAGCATGTTGCGCTGCTGGCGTGCGCGCAGCTCCCGGACCGTTGGATCTTTGGTAGGGCCTTCGACGCCATGGTTGAAGGAGCAGTTGTTCGAGTGGCCGTCGTTGTTGTCCTCGCCATTCGCCTCGTTGTGCTTGTCGTTGTGCGAGACGAGGTCGTGCAGCGTGAAGCCGTCATGCGCGGTGACAAAATTGATACTGGCCCAAGGCTTGCGGCCGCGCCGGTTGAACAGGTCGGCCGAACCGGTCAAGCGCGTCGCGAGATCGGCGACCTGTCCCCCATCGCCCTTCCAGAAACGTCGGACTGTATCGCGAAACCGGTCATTCCACTCAGCCCAGCCAGGCGGGAAATGGCCGACCTGATAGCCGCCCGGCCCGATATCCCACGGCTCGGCGATCAGTTTGACCCCAGATAGCACCGGGTCCTGGCGGCAACTGTCGAGAAAGCCGCCACCCTCGTCGAAGCCGTGCGGCTCGCGCGCGAGGATCGTCGCTAGGTCGAAGCGGAACCCGTCGACCCGCATCTCCTGCACCCAATAGCGCAGGCTGTCAGTCACCATCTGCAGGACGCGCGGATGGCTCAAATTCAATGTGTTCCCGGTGCCGGTGTCATTGATGTAATAGCGCGGCGCGTCCGGCATCAGTCGGTAATAGGAGCGGTTATCGATCCCGCGGAAGGCCAAGGTCGGGCCGCGCTCGTTCCCCTCCGCGGTATGGTTGTAGACGACGTCGAGAATGACCTCGATGCCCGAATCGTGCAGATGCGCCACCATCTCCTTGAACTCGGCTATCTTGGCGGTCGCCGAATAGCGCGGGTCGGGAGCGAAGAACCCGATCGTGTTGTAGCCCCAGTAATTACGTAGCCCGTGGTCCAAAAGATGGCGGTCGTCGACGAAAGCATGGATGGGCATCAATTCGAGCGAGGTGACGCCGAGGCTTTTCAGGTAATCGACAACCTCCTTGGTGGCGAGCCCGGCAAAGGTGCCGCGTTTGTCCTCCGGGACGGCCGGATGGCGCATCGTGAAACCGCGTACATGGGCTTCATAGAGGATCGTGCGGTCCCAGGGCACCGCCGGGCGGCGTTCCCGTCCCCAGGTGAATGCCGGATCGACAACCCGGCATTTCGGCATGAAACGCGCGCTGTCGCGCTTGTCGAAGGACAGGTCGGCATCCTCGGCGCCGAGTTTGTACCCGAACAGCGCATCGGACCATTCAAGGCCACCGACAATGCCCTTTGAATAGGGGTCGAGCAGCAGCTTGTTCGGGTTGAAGCGCAGGCCGGCTTCCGGGTCGTAGGGTCCGTGTACGCGATAGCCGTAGACGGTGCCGGGCCGCGCGTCGGGGAGGTAGCCGTGCCAGACCTCGTCGGTGTATTCGGGCAGTTCGATGCGCTCTATCTCCTGCCGGCCCTGCTCGTCGAACAGGCACAGCTCGACCTTGGTCGCGGTCGCCGAGAACAGCGCGAAATTTACGCCCAGCCCATCCCACGTGGAGCCCAGCGGATGGGGCAGCCCCTCAGCGATGCGCGAGCGACGGGCCGGCGGTGTGTGGCTCATACGATTTCCTGGCGGTAGCGCGGGGACGTTGATAGGTCAACCGCTCTGCCGGAAGCTACGTTCCCGCAGTGGTGAGCAGATCCGCATCCAGCGATCCGCTCAATGACCGATCGCGGCAGCCTGTTTTGGCTTGGGGATCAAGAACAATAACAGCGTGCACAACAGCAGTGCGATGCCGAGTACGAAAAAGCAGTCGGAATACGCCATAACATAAGCCTCGCGGCGTACCATGTTCGCGAGTTCCGCAAGAGCCTGCATATGGGCAACGTTGCTGCCCGGCGCTTTCGGCGATACCCCCCGGGTGAACAGGTCGACAGCCTGCGCCGTCCTTAGGCTGTTCTGGCTCAGGCGGTCGGCGATCACCGAAAAATGAAAGTGCTCGCGGATTGTCACAAAGGTCGCGAGCTTTTGCCGAACCGCGGCTGCCGCTGAAACGCGTCAACGACGGGCGGTTTCGAGGCCGGCGAGGATCTGCGCTGGCCCGGCCGGCAAAATGCTGGCCGCGCACGGCCAGCGCTGCCGTTTGGCCATAGCGGGGGATGCCGGCGACAGGCGCAGACTGAGAAAGAAAGAAAACCGATTGAATGAAGTCGAAATCCCCGACAGTCTCGATCAATTTCTTTCGGCAGAGTTAACTTTCTGTTTATCACCTCAAATGTACAGCCTTTGTGAACTAAAAATTGTCGATGAAATGCAAAAGGTCTTGCCTCTATCTGCGCTTCGCCGGGACCTATCCGGACTCTAGACGAAGAATCGAAGTTGTTAGCCGCCGATTTATTCTGGGATTTCGCGAAAATGCGAACAAATCTGGCGTACCGAGACCCACGCGCGAGTGAAAGCAGCGCTGCGGAGCCGATGACAATCCCTGTCGAGGTGGCGCGTCTTTACGACGAGCTCCGGGATTGCATCCAGGCCAACGATCAGCAAGGGGTCCGGCGGATTTTCGGCGAGCTGGTTCGCGCCCGGCGGCCAGTTTCGGAGATTTCCGGTGTGGTGGACGGCCTCTCGAAACCCGAGCAAAAACAAGAACCCGAGGCAAGCAGCTCACCCCTCGATGACCGCGAACCGGCGGAGCAGGATCCCGACCCGTCGACGGATCCGACCGTCATGCCCCCGCGCGATGAAACCGGCGCCGCGGCCACGACCTCGGGGCCCGAGCGTGACCGCGCCTTAACGGAGGAATGGCTGGAGCCCAGCACCACCATCCCTGAAGTAGAGCAGAGCACAGCCGAAGCTGCACCTCAGTCCAGCGATTGGGCGGCGACAACGTATTTCGAACCGGAGAGTTCGCAGGACGTCGCCGTTCCAACGGAAGAAGTAGAGCAATCCGGCTCGGGCGAGATCGCGTCGTCTTTGGATGCGGTTCCTGCCTCGGGCCGGCGGACAGCGTTGCTGTCGTCGAGAGCACACCTCCCCGCCGCCCTGGTTCTGCTCCTGTTGGTAGTAGGTGCCGGCGTTTTCCTACTGATGCGGCCCGCTCCCGAAGAAGGTGGGGCGCCAACCGTGCTCCCGGTCGACGCATCCTCGATCGGTTCAGCGGCCCCATCTGTGACCGGCTCCGCCCCGGCGGAACAGTCGTCGACTATCGCGGCGCCGGCCGCAGCCGACCACTCGCCGGCTGCTGTGATCGCGCCAGTGCAGCCGCCCGTGGCGTCGCCTCTTCCAGTTGCCGCAGCATTGCCGGCCGGCCGTTCCACCGATCAGCCGAATGCAAATTCAGCCATTATCGGTTCCCAGGCGCCGAACAAAGCTGTCGCAGCACCTGAAGCCTCCGCGCCGGCCGCGCCGGCGCCGGCGATTGCGCCGGCCGTGCCGGGTAGCCCCTCCCCGGGTCCGCCGGGTGTAAGGCCGCCTCTTGCCAATGTGGAGGTTCCTACCAAAGCCGCCGCTGTCGTTCCGGAAGCGGCCGATCGGCCCGCGCCGTCGCCGGCAATCGCCCCAGCCGCGTCAGAAGGCGCTTCCGCGGATCGGCCGGATCCAAAACCGGTCGTCGCCGGCCTGGAGGCGCCGAAGAACGTGGTCCCTGCCATGCCACCGACTGCTCCGGCGAGTTCCGGTCCGCCGGCGATTACGCCCGTAACCGCGGCGCCTGAATCAGCGCAACTGAAGGAGTCGCCCAACACGTCAGTGGAAACTGCACCGCTGGTGGAGCGGGGTGATCGTCTCTTTGGCGTCGGCGATATCGCGTCCGCCCGGCTCTTCTATGAGCGCGCGGCCGATGCTGGAGACGGGCAGGCGGCGCTGCGGCTCGGGGAGACGTACGACCCCGCCTTTCTCGAGCGGGCCCAGCTGCGCGTCCAGGGCGATCGCGCTCTAGCGGTTTTTTGGTATCGACGCGCGCGTGAGCTTGGCGCGAGCGAGGCGGAAATCCTGCTGAAGGGCGTCCAGGCCAGATAGGAACGGTGATCGTGATGAGTCGCTTGAGACTTTGTATGGTGACTGCGGCAGTGGCGTTTTGCGCCGCCTTTGCCCCGCCGTCCGGCGCGACTGCTCAGCAGCCGACGGCGATCAATCGAGGCGTTGTCGAGCTGGAGACTTCTGGCGCCGCCGGCATCTCGGTGCGGATCGCGGAGGATCTTGCCAGCATGGTCGATGACGGGGCGACCCGCCGCGTGATCCCGGTCGTCGGCAAGGGATCCCTGCAAAATCTGGTCGATCTCAAGTACCTGCGCGGCATCGACTTGGCGATCTTGCAGACCGACGTGGTCGATTACGCGAAGGAGCAGCAGCTGCTGCCTGGGCTCGATGCTTCCTTCACCTACATCGCCAGGCTGTACAACGAGGAATTTCATCTGCTGGCGGGGCCGGACATCAAGACCATCGCCGATCTGGCGCACCGAAAGGTGAATTTCGATCTGCGCGGCAGCGGCACCGCGATCACGGCAAGCCGCCTGTTTGACCTGCTCAAAGTGCCGGTGACGGTGGTGAATGACAACCAGGAGATCGCGCTCGACAAATTGCGCCGGGGCGAGATCGCCGCGCTCGCCTTTGTCGCGGGCAAGCCGGCGCCCCTCTTCACCCGTTTGAAGGGCGATGACGGGCTGCATTTTGTGGCGGTATCCTTCAACCCGACCGCGATGGGCGCTTACGCCCCGGCGCGGCTCACCGCGGCGGATTACCCCGGCTTCGTGCCGCAGGCGCGATCGGTCGATACCATCGCCGTCGGCAGCGTGCTCGCGGTCGCCGAACTGCGGCAACTGCCAGAGCGCTACAAAAACGTCGCCAATTTCGTCGACGTGTTTTTCACTGGGTTTCAGTCGCTGTTGGCCCCCGGACACCATCCGAAATGGCAGGAAGTGAACCTTGCCGCCGAGTTCCCGGGCTGGCGCCGCTATGCCCCCGCCGAACAATGGCTGCAGCGGAACATCCAGGTGGCCAATGCCCCGAAGCCCGACGAGCTGAAGAAGATATTTGGCCTCTTCATCGACGAGCGCCGGCAGGCGACCGGGAGCCCCGCGATGACGCAGCAGGACAAGGATGTGGTCTTTCAGCAGTTCCAATCCTGGCAGAAGAGCAAAACCCAATGAGGCGGCGCAGCACGATGAGAACCGTCTGGCGTAACGGAATGACGGGCCGGGACATCATACCGGCGTTGGGCGGGTTGACCCGCGCGGCGTGGCCGTTGCGGCTGGTCGTGGCCGCTGTGAGCTCCTTTTTGCTCCTGCCGCAATCGGCAGGCGCCGACGAAGTGCCGAAGCGCGGAGGCACGCTCGAATTCGCCGTTGACGCCGAGCCGCCGAACTACGATTGCCACGCCAATTTCTCGTTTGTGTTCATTCATCCGATCATCCCCCACTATTCGACATTGTTGAAGTTCGACACTGCGGCCTACCCCCAGATCCAGGGGGATCTCGCCCAATCGTGGACCGTCTCGCCGGACAAGCGCGCCTACACCTTCAAATTGCGCCCGAATGTCTTGTTCCACGACGGGTCGAAATTGACCTCAGCTGACGTCAAGGCAAGCTTCGAACGGATCATTCACCCGCCGGAGGGCGTGGTCTCGGTGCGCCAGGCCGACTACGCGGCAATCAGCAGCATCGATACGCCCGATCCGCTGACCGTGGTGTTTCACCTGCGTTGGCCTGATGCCGCGATGCTGCCGAATTTTGCGTCGCCGTGGAACTGCATCTACAGCGCAGAAAAGCTGAAGGAAGACCCACTTTTTCCAAAAACTCACGTGCTCGGCACCGGTCCCTTCATTTTCGTCGAGCACGTCAAGGGTGATCATTGGTCAGCGCGCCGCTTTGACAGGTATTTTCTTCCTGGCAGGCCCTATCTAGACGGCTATCGCGCCGACTTCATCGCCGGCGAGAAGGCGGTTAAGGCGATGGAGGAAGGCAAGATCGCCGTCCAGTTCCGCAGCTTCACACCGGCCGAACGCGACGAGCTCGTGAAGGTGCTCGGCGAGCGCGTAGACGTTCGCGAGAGCCCTTGGATTACCTACTTGTCGTTGGTCTTTAACGTCAATCGCAAGCCGTTCGACGACCCGCGAGTGCGGCGAGCCTTGTCGCTTGCGATCGACCGCTGGAATGCCGCGGACACCTTGGCCGATACGACCTTTCTCAAATATGTCGGCGGTCTGATGCGTCCCGGCACGGCAATCAGTACGCCGGAAGCAGAACTCGTCACCTTGCCGGGCTTCTCGCGCGACATCACCGCTTCGCGCGCCGAAGCTCGTCGGCTGCTCGCTGAAGCCGGCGTGCCCAGTCTCGAGGTGACACTGACGAACCGAAACGACGTGCCTGTGCCGTACAAAGCCGCCGGGGATTACATCCTAGCGGCCTGGCGCGAGATCGGCGTCAATGTGAAGCAGGAGATGCTCAGTACGAAGGAGTGGCAGGGTGCGCTCGAAAACGGGACATTCACCGCGGCGACAGATCTGGCGGCCGACTACTTCGACGACCCGACCATCCAATTGGCCCGTTACGTCTCGCGTGATCTGTCGCCGACTAATCACTCCGGCTCAACGGACCGCTTCCTGGACGCCTTGTATATCGGTCAGGCGGTCAGCACCGACGTCCAGGAACGCGGTCGCATCGTGCGCGAGTTCGAGCGGCGAGCTCTGACTGATGCCTATACGGTTCCGCTGCTGTGGTGGAACCGCACCATCGTGACCTCGGACAGGTTCATGGGCTGGAACATGTCGCCAAGCCATTATATTGGTCAGGACCTTGGCGACGTCTGGCTTCGCAACTAGCTCGCGGATCGCGCCGGATCGGATCACTTACCTCACGCCAAGGGACCAGATCTCATGAACCAAGCCGCAGAGATGTCACGGCCGTCGCGGTACCGCTGGGTGCAGCTGGTGCTGGGAATTGTCTGCATGGCGATGATCGCCAACCTGCAATACGGCTGGACGTTATTCGTCAATCCGCTCGATGCAAAGTATCACTGGGGGCGGGCAGGCATTCAAGTCGCCTTCAGCATTTTCGTGCTGACAGAGACGTGGCTAGTCCCGGTCGAAGGCTGGTTCGTCGACCGCTTCGGCCCGAAAATTATCGTCCTGTGCGGTGGGGTCCTGGTCGGCGTCGCGTGGACAATGAATGCATTTGCCGACAGTCTTCTACTGCTCTACTTCGCCGCTGCGATCGGGGGGATCGGGGCCGGCGCGGTCTACGGCACCTGCATCGGTAACGCGCTCAAGTGGTTTTCCGACCTGCGCGGGCTGGCCGCCGGATTGACGGCCGCGGGATTCGGCGCCGGGTCCGCCCTAACGATCATTCCGATCCAAAGCATGATCGCGGCAAACGGTTACGAGATGGCGTTTCTCTATTTCGGGGCCGGCCAGGGTATCGTTGTCTGTGCGATTTCGTGGTTTCTGCGGGCGCCCGGGGCACTTGACAAGGTACGCGATACCGCGAACGCCATCCAGTTGCGGGGTCGGCAACACACGCCGCTTGAGATGGCTCGATCGCCGGTTTTCTGGGTTATGTATGCGATGTTCGTGCTGGTTGGCGCCGGTGGCCTGATGGCCACCGCCCAGCTAGCGCCGATCGCCAAGGACTTTAAGATTGACGCGGTGCCGGTCAGCCTCGTCGGCCTTACCCTGCCGGCCTTAACCTTCGCGCTGTCGATCGACCGCATTCTCAACGGAATTACGCGGCCGTTTTTCGGGTGGGTTTCCGACAAGATTGGTCGTGAGAACACGATGTTCATTGCTTTCACGCTCGAGGCAGGTGGTATCTGGATGCTTAGCGCATTTGGCGAAAGCCCGATCGCCTTTGTCGTGCTGAGCGGCTTCGTGTTTTTCGCTTGGGGCGAAATCTATAGCCTCTTTCCGTCGACCTGCACCGATCTGTTCGGGACGAAATACGCGACCGCCAACGCGGGCTTGCTATACACAGCAAAAGGTACGGCTTCGCTGCTAGTCCCGCTTGGCAATGTGCTGGCGAATGCAACGGGGAGCTGGCGCGCCGTATTTGCGATCTCCGTGATCATGAATTTGGCGGCGGCGATCGCCGCGCTCGTCTTGTTAAAGCCGATGCGAGCCGCCCATGTCAGGGCCGGCGGCACCGGGGCGTTGGAGCCGTCCGTCAGCGCCCGGAGTGTGCGCCAATCCCACTAAAACCACCTCCCCTTCCTTAAGCAGATCATAACTCCGCTTCATGTCGGAGATTCGTGCCGTCACCAATTTGTTCAGCAACATCTTCGCCACGATCGTCGTCTCGAAATGGATGGGCGAGCTGACAGGCGAGCACTTGCGCCTGGCCTTCGATGATGGCGCTGGCGATGTCGTCGCCGTGAAGGCGATGCCTTTGGCCCACGAGGCTTAAGCCCGAGGCTTGGCCTGGAACGAAAAGCCGGCGCTGGAATCCGGCTTATCTCCAGCATTTAACCAGTAGCTGATTCTTAAGTAATGGGCCTGATCGGCGGCGTTCGATATAGATCGGGCCGAGAAGAATTTGGAGAGGGAAAATGGCGCTGCCGGAGTGGATCATCCACCTCACGGTCCTCAGCATTTTGGCCGCCGCGGCCGGCTGGATCCTTTTCGGCGTGTTCTAACGCTAAGCAGCAACGCCGATCCGTTGAACCCCTCCGGTTTTGGCCAGCGGCTCATTTGGCCGCGGTGTCGGCAGAACGGGCGGTGCGGATGCGGGCTGGGGGTTACGACCCTCCCGGGCGGATTCCCATCCAGCCAAGGATCAAGATAACCCCCATGGCTGCCATAAAGAACACGGCCTCCGAGGGCAGCTGGTTTATCCAATCAAGAGTGCTCGTAAACATACTGCAACTCTACCGCATCGTCAGACTTACTCGATATTGAATAGCACGGTATGGTTGAGCGGTCAGCAAGTTTTATTTGTGAAACCATCTAACATTTAATGATTTCCAGCGTTCCCAAGCCGCGCATCGGGAAGTTATCATGTTTGTATTCGTTAAAATCGTAAAATAAATGGTATTAAACGGTTCACGGCCAGCTTTGGCCATATCCTGTTAGGCCTGCAAGCGCCTAAATAAATACCTGGTCCGGATTTGAGGTGGAGCAATGTCGCAATCCGAACTACCCGGTCGCGATCGTCAGGCCACGATCGAGCATCGTGCTGTCACCGGGGAGTCCCGCGACACCGAACGCGCGACCGCGCTCTGGTGTCAGAAGGCATCCACGACCGGGCTTCCACCGGTTTCGTCATTTGATTTATCGCGCCTGACAAGTGATTGGAGCTATCGTTTTCTGATTGCGGGCGATGAGGTGGTCGAAGATGCCGTATTTCTGGTTTACGGCGCGCGCTTCGCGCGACTGCTTTGTTTGCCGGACAAGCCGCTTCACTACGCTCCGGTCATCAAGCAGCTTCCATTGCGATATCGACCACTGTTTGCCGAAGGTTACGGCCAGGCCATTACGCAACTGGCACCCGCGCGGTTTAGCGGCGCCGTTGTCCGCGCCGATGGCGAGATGGAATTGTATCGCGCGGCATTCATGCCGGTTCAGGGAACGCGGGCGTCTACGTCTCTGATACTCGGCACCTTCAACTACCGCAACCGGTCGCACGAAAGCGCATCAGACGCTTTTGATACGACGCAAGCTGGACACTGGAGCCGCGAGGCGGGTGATCGCGGCGGCGACAGGCCGCCAATCAGCAAGACACGGCTCATACCCTATTGTTGATCGCGGATCCTCGGCACCATGGAGGCAACTGCGTCGGGCGGATCCGGCAGAGCGTCCGGGCTTGGTATCGAGGGAGACCAACGATCTGCGATCTGGTGCGGGCGGCCGGAGTCGAACCGGCACAGGCCTTGCGGCCCTACGGATTTTCATACCCGCTACGGCTTTCGCCGCCCGATCCCTGCGCTTGTGCGCGCCGGAACGGTTTGGGGTCTGGACTATCCCTTCACCTTGGCCGTCCGGCTTTAGGTGCTGCCCGTCTAGTCTCTACACCTTCCCGTTTCCGGGCTTGGCTCGGGATTGCCATCCGACAGGTTTCCCCGAATTTGGGCAGTTCTGCATCTTCGGTTTCCCGAAGAGCACTCAAGTTTGGTCTAAGTCCGTTGCGTCTACCAGTTTCGCCACGCCCGCGTGTGGGCAATAGCTATAGCTTCGCCATCGGCGTCCGCCAATAGGGAACGCCGGAGCCACGGATCCCTTACTTTCCGGCGGATTCGCAGGTGGTTGGCACTCGTGCGCGTCGTGGAGTGCGACCGTTCTGTTTTGCCACGTCCGCTTGGTTGAATGAGCTAATTCTCGGCTTGGCCTTCCTGGGGATCGCCGCCCAGGGTGCGGATCAGCGCCTTCAATTCCTCGACCGCCACCGCTATCCGGTCCTGGTCGGTGCCGCGCAGGACCAGGGTCACCCCGAAATCGCTGCGCCGAAAGTAAGGATAGGAGCCGATCTCGAGATCGCGATAGCGCTCCTGTAACGCACCTAGCTCCTTCGCCAGCGCGCCTTCCGAGAGCGTGCAGCTGATGCTTCGGCTGTAGAGCCGTGCACCGCCCCGCAGGCGGTGTCTCAGCTCGCTGAAGATCGCCTGCATGATCTGCGGCACGCCAGGCAGCACATAGACATTCTCGATGCGGAATCCCGGCGCTCGCGAGATCGGGTTCGGCAGCAGCACCGCCCCGTCGGGGACATGCGCCATGCGAAGCCTGGCCTCGTTGAGGCCACCTGGCGGGTAATGACTTTCGAGCAGCCGTTTCGCCTCGAGGTGAAGGATCAGCGGCACCCCGAACGCCTCGGCGACGCAGGCCGAGGTGATGTCGTCATGGGTCGGGCCGATCCCGCCCGTCGTGAACACGTAGTCGAATTTCCCGCGCGCCTCGTTCAGGGTATCGACGATGACCCCCGGATCGTCGGGAATCACCCGCGCCTCGCGCAGCCGGATCCCGGCCTCGTTCAGCCCGGTGGCGAGAAAAGCCAGGTTTGCATCCTGGGTGCGCCCGGACAGGATCTCGTTGCCGATGATCAGGACGCAGGCGGTGACCACCTCGGTTGCCGGATCGGCCTCACTCATCGGATCCTCGGACTTGTCGCTGCGGCTCGCCTGCGCGGTTCTTCATACGGGAAAGCCGGCCGCGCGCACAACAGAGGGCTGGTTCTTCGTCGGCGAGGATTGCCGCCGAGGGTTTTCCTTCCTACCTTCGATCCGGAAGCGGCTGCACCCCGTCGTTGCCGGCTTCTGACGATCGGATTATCACCTAGGCGACGGTAGCGAAGAGCACTCGGTTATGCAGCAGGACCTGATGCCAGGCCTGGGCCTTATGCGCGGCGTACCCCGCAGCGGCCAGATCAAGATCCACGGAGCGGACGCGTTCGAAGGCATGCGGCACGCCGGCAAGCTCGCTGCCTCGACGCTCGATTTCATTACTCCGCATGTCCGCCCGGGCATCACCACCGGCGAACTCGACCGGCTGTGCCATGGCTTCATCGTCGATCACGACGCGATCCCGGCGCCGCTGAATTACCGCGGCTTTCCAAAATCGATCTGCACCTCGATCAACCACGTCGTCTGCCACGGCATTCCGGGCGACCGGCGGTTGATGGACGGCGACATTCTCAACATCGACGTCACCGTGATCCTTGATGGCTGGCACGGCGACACCAGCCGCATGTTCTTCATCGGCGATCGCATTCCGATCAGGGCGAAGAAACTTGTCGACGTAACCTACGAGGCGATGATGCGCGGCATTGCCGTAGTCAAACCGGGGCTCCACATCGGCGCGATCGGCAACGCGATCCAACGCTATGCCGAGAGCCATAGATACTCGGTGGTGCGCGATTTCTGCGGCCACGGCGTCGGGCAGGTGTTTCACGACGCGCCGTCGATCCTGCATTATGGCAAGCCGGAAGACGGGCCGGTCATGCGCGAGGGCATGTTTTTCACCGTCGAGCCGATGATCAACGCCGGACGCTATGAGGTGAAGATCCTCAGCGACGGCTGGACCGCCGTGACCAAGGACCGCTCGCTGTCGGCGCAATTCGAGCACACGATTGGAGTGACCTCGACCGGCTACGAGATCTTCACGATCTCCCCGGCCGGGCTGCACCGCCCGCCCTACGATCCCAGCCTACCGGCAGAAGAGCGCCCGACAGAGCCTGTTTGAGGCTGAAGTCCTCGTCGGGCCATTCAGTCCCAAGTCGGCTCGACCATCCGGCCGCAGTCGCCACGCGGTCGCCGCTTGAGCCGCCGCGGCGAGGCGTGCACTCTGCCGCCAATCGCCAGCCACCCCAAGCGGAGTGAAACTCATGCAGGTCGGTTTTATCGGTCTCGGCATCATGGGCCGGCCCATGGCCCACAATCTGATGAAGGGCGGGCACAAGCTGTTCGTCTACGGCAAGCGCACCGTGCCGCCGGAGATCCGCGAGGGGGCCACCGTGCTCGACAGCCTGAAGGCGGTCGCCGAGCATGCCGAGGTCATCATCATCATGGTGCCCGATACGCCCGACGTGCAGAACGTGCTGTTCAGCCCGGACGGGGTCGCGGCGGGACTCAAGCCAGGCAAGACCGTCGTCGATATGAGTTCTATCTCGCCGATCGAGACCAAGGTGTTCGCCGCCGAAATCGTGCAGAAGGGCTGCGACTATGTCGATGCGCCGGTTTCGGGCGGCGAAGTCGGCGCCAAGGCGGCGAGCCTCACGATCATGGTCGGCGGCTCACCGGCTGCGTTCAATCGGGTGAAGCCCTTGTTCGAGCTGATGGGCAAGAACATCACCCTCGTCGGCGATGTCGGCGCCGGGCAGACCACAAAGGTCGCCAATCAGATCATCGTCGCGCTGACCATCGAGGCGGTCGGCGAGGCCTTGCTGTTCGCGTCGAAGGCGGGTGCTGATCCAGCCAAGGTGCGCGAAGCTCTGATGGGCGGCTTCGCCTCATCGCGCATCCTGGAGGTGCATGGCGAGCGCATGATCAAGCGCACTTTCGACCCTGGCTTCCGCATCGAGCTGCATCAGAAGGATCTGAGCCTCGCGCTCTCGGGCGCGCGGGCGCTGAGCCTGTCATTGCCGAATACCGCGACCACGCAGGAATTATTCAACGCCGCCGCCGCGCTCGGCGGCAAGGGGTGGGACCATTCCGGGCTGGTGAAAGTGCTGGAGCACCTCGCGGGCCATCAGGTGGCGAAGGGCTGACCGGGCAAGGGGTGGCTGCGATGGCCGATCTGCCGATCATACTGACCTGCGCGGATTACGCGCGCCTGGCGCCGCTGATGACCGGCGATGTGAAACCCGAGGGCATCGATCTGACCTTGGTCCACGGCATCGGCGGATCGTGGCCGGCGCGGGCGGAGATGCTTCAACGCGCATTGCAAGACCCGGTGGTGCAGGGCGGCGAGGCCTCGATGGCGGCGCATCTGCGCCGCATCGACAAGGACGACCGCAGCCTTGTCGGTTTGCCGGTATTTCCGCTGCGCAACTTCACCGCCCGCGACCTGTACGTACGCAAGGGCGGGCCGGTCCGGGCACCGGCCGACCTGATCGGCATGCGCATCGGCATGTACGATTGGCTGGCGAGCGGCTCCATCTGGTACCGGCATTTCCTGAGCTTCGTCGGCGTCGCGTGGACCCAGGTCGAGTGGTGGATCGGCGATGTCGAGGGCGGCTGGCGGGCACGCCATCCGGGCGAATTGCCGGACGGCGTGCATGCCGTCCCGGAGGGGCGCTACCTGTCGGAGATGCTGATCGCCGGTGATCTCGACGCGGTTTACAGCCCGCCGCGGCCGCGCGATTATCACCCAGAAGCCGGGCCGATCGTCCGACTCTTCCCCGATTTCCGGCCGATCGAGCGCGACTATTTCCGCCGCACTGGCATGTTCCCGCCGCAGCACCTGATCGTGCTCCGGCGCGAGGTGTGGGAGCGCGACAAATGGATCGCCCGCAGCCTGACCCAGGCGTTCATCCGCGCCGATGAGATGTTCGCCGCGGCGCAGCGCAATTTCCCCTATGTCTCGCCCTGGCTCGAAGCCGAGCTGGAGGAAACCGAGGCCTTGATGGGCGCCGATTTCCATGCCGACGGCTTCGAGAGGAACCGTCAGCAGATCGATGTTTTCTGCCGCCAGGCCCATGATCTCGGCATCACCGGCCGGCTCGTCACCGCCGAGGAAAATTTCGCCGATTTTCTCGCCTCGTAGCGGCGCTATGATGGCGCCTGTGCTGGCGAGCCGGTAGCATTGCGCAACGCTTTCCGCTGGAGAAACCAGAGATGCCTGCATTGCCGCTCAACGGGTTTACCGTCATCGACCTGACCGCGCACCGGGCCGGCCCGACCGCGGTGCGCCAGCTCGCCGATTGGGGCGCCGACGTGATCAAGATCGAGATGCCGGGCGAGCATACCGATGCGACCGGCAGCCGCCGCGACGGGCCGGATTTTCAGAACCTGCACCGCAACAAGCGCTCGCTCTCGCTGAACCTGAAGAGCAAGGAAGGTCTCGCGATCTTCATGAAGCTGGCCGAGAACGCCGATGTGATCGTCGAGAATTTCAAATCCACCGTGAAGCATCGGCTCGGCATCGATTACGAGGCGGTGAAGAAGGTCAACCCGCGCATCGTCTACGGCAGTATCTCCGGCTTCGGCCAGGACGGACCCTATGAGGGCCGCCCGGGGGTCGATCAGATCGCCCAGGGTATGGGCGGTCTGATGTCGATCACCGGGCTGCCGGGGCAGGGGCCGGTGAGGGTCGGCATCGCGATCAACGACACCTCGGCCGGCATCCTGCTCGCCAACGGCATCACCCTGGCGCTGCTCGCCCGCGAACGCACCGGCAAAGGCCAATGGGTGCACACTTCGCTGCTCGAAGCGCAGATCTTCATGCTCGACTTCCAGGCGTCGCGCTACACGATGAAGGGCGAAGTCGCCAAGCAGGAGGGCAATTTCCATCCCACCTCACCCGGCACCGGCATGTTCAAGACCGCCGACGGCTACATCAACATCGCCGCCTCGGGCGACAATCTGTGGAGGAAGTTCTGTGAGGTCGCCGGCGACAAGGATCTGGCGAGCAATCCCGACTTCGCCACGGTGCCGTTGCGGGCCAAGAACCGGCAGGCGCTGATCGCCCACCTCAATGACATCGTCGCCAGCAAGCCGAGCCAATTCTGGGTCGACGAGCTGAACAAGGCCGGCGTGCCGTGCGGGCCGATCAACACGATCGACCAGGTCTTCGCCGATCCGCAGGTCAAGCATCTCGGCATCCGCCGGCCGGTCGATCACCCAAAGCTGGGCAGCTTCGATATCGTCGGCCAGCCGATCCACATGAGCGCGTTCCCGCAGCCGGAGCGCCTGCGCCCGACCCCCGACCAGGGCCAGCACACCGACGAGGTGCTGCACGAACTCGGCTTCGACGCGGCGGCAATCGCCGAGTTGCACGGCAAGGGTGTGGTCTAGGACATCACCCTCGGCGGGCCGCCGCGCGGCACAATCTCCTTGCCGACCGGGGCGAGGCTGGCACCCGCCAGCTTGAGGTGCGCCCAGGCGAAGGGAATGCCGATAATTGTGATCGCGAGGCCCACGGCCAGGATCAGATGACCGAGCGCCAGCCACCAGCCGGCCAGCACGAACCAGACGATGTTGCCGAGCGTGCTCAGCACGCCGGCGTCGGGGCGAGTGCGCATCTCATGGCCGAAGGGTAGCAACGTATAGAGCGCGATGCGCAACGCGGCGAATGACCAGGGCAAGCCGATGATCGTAATCGCCATGAGGCCGGCCGCAACGCCCAAGCGACCGCAGCCGGAAGACCGCCTGAAATCAGCCACAGGATGTTGAACAGGAGCGCGAGCGGAGAAATGGGCGGCGCCTTTCTCTGGAGTGCGGCCGTACCTTGGCATCTCGATTGATATAGTCGGACATGAGACCACCCTACAGCCGGATGCTCTATGAGCTGATCTGCGAGCAGGCCGAGCGGTTTCCCGAGCGGCCGGCGGTCATCTGCGGCGAGCGGGTCGCGAGCTATCGCAACCTCGCGGAGCGCGCTGGGCGGGTGGCGTTGGCGCTTCGGGCGGGCGGCTTCGGCCGTGGCGACCGGATCGGTGTGCTGATCAACAACCGCCTGGAATGGCTCGAAGCCGTATTTGGCATTGCCGGGATCGGCGCGGTCGCGGTACCGTTCAGCACCTGGTCGAAACCGGCCGAACTGGCGTTTCTGCTGGCGGACTCGGCAGTCGATGCGCTGTTCGCGATCGACGTGTTTGGCGGACAGGACTTCGTTGCGGCATTGTCGGCGGTGACGCCGGGTTGTCCGCGCCTTCGCTTGGTCGTGATGCTCGGCCGCGAGACGCGGCCGGGGTGGATCGGCTACGAGGATTTCGCCGCCAGCAGCGAGCCGTTCGGCGCGCTCGCGCCAGGGGCGAGCGCCAGCGCCGACGATGATTGCGTCGTCCTCTACACGTCGGGGTCGAGCGCGCGGCCGAAAGCGGTGCGGCTGCAACACGGCGCGCTGATCGAAAACGGCTTCGCCATCGGCGAGCGGATGCGGCTCGGGCCGGACGACCGGGTTTTGCTGGCGCCGCCATTGTTCTGGTCCTACGGTGCGGCCAATGCCTTGCCGGCAACGCTGACGCACGGGGCGGCGCTGGTGCTGCAGCCGCGGTTCGAGCCCGGCGAATGGATCGGCCTCGTTGAACAACACCGCTGCACCGCCGCCTACACATTGCCGAGCATGACCGGCGCGGTATTGCGCCATCCCGAGTTCCGCCCGGAGCGGGTGGCGAGCCTCAGGACCGGGCTGATGATCGGCTCACCGGAGGAG
>Ga0209380_10000588_pt1 | contig 25675 bp, 25 predicted proteins | sample HubBroMetageWFT6_FD_188347 | JGI IMG/M metagenome (GOLD analysis project Ga0209380, IMG submission 188347) | Warmed and freeze-thawed soil microbial communities from the Hubbard Brook experimental Forest, New Hampshire - Hubbard Brook CCASE Soil... | ecosystem: Environmental > Terrestrial >... | reverse complement strand
AGCCGGGCCGGGCCCCCTTCTCTTAGTTCAGGCAGGTTAGTTCAGGCAGGTTTGTCGTGAAACATGGGAATGTAGGAGATGCCGACGATCAGGCCATCCTCGGTGAGAAGCCGGGCCACGGTCTGTCCCCACGGCTCGGTGCGGGCCGGGTGCAGCAGCTCATAGCCCTCCCGGTCGAGCTCGTCGCCTGCTGCAACCACGTCGGCGTTCTCGACCTCGAACTCGATTGATCCCTGGGGAACGACCCGGTCGGCGGGCCAGGCCGGCGTTGGAGAGGAACGCAGCGACTGATCTAGCTTGCGAGCAAGCTGATAAAATTATCTCTAGAGCTTCGCGGGTACGCCGCGAGGCTTTTTTCATGCCTGCTGTCGTTCATGGAGTCCTTTACCATCAGCCTGTCTTGCGGCCTCGCGGGAGCGCGCTACTGCCGTTGCGCCAATTGCGCGATCGCTACCCGGATCTATACGAGCGCCACCTGCGCAAGTACAACCGCCGGCCAGACGTGCTGCTAACCCCGGTCGAACCGTTGCGCTGCACGTGGGCCGATCTGATCTTCCTGTCTCCCGTGCACCCAGCGCCCCTGTTCCGAGCTATGGGGAGCTCGCTGACCGACGAGCCGTGGACACTTGACGCCGCACGGCTTGATCCTGACCGGGCCGTTATCCGACTCATGCGGCACGGGAAGGACGGCCACTACCCGGACCCGGCAGACGAAGACGACTACCTGCCGATCACTACGGCCACACTCAGAGCCGTCAACCGCGTGACGCAAGCAGCCATCGACCGCCTCATGCGACTGCAGCCCGGCGACCCGGTACTGCCCTGGGTTGACGTCCCGCACATCCTCCATCGCGGGCCTATCCCGATCGACTGGTTCACCCGCGGATGACGCCATCGATGAAGACGCCGAGGCTAATAGCTGGCCTGCGGATCGGCGTTCGGCTGCGAATCGGCGGACCGCATCGCAGCGGACAATTTGCTGCTGGCCGTGGCAATGGACCGGGCGATAAACGCCTCGAACTCGCCGCCGTAATCGCTGCTGCGATCCACGACCGACCAGGCCTGAATGAAGGCGGGTTTGGACAGGGCCGTCCCTATCCCGCCGCTCCAGATTCCCCAGATGCCCTTGCTGATCAGCTTCCTCTCGTGCAGGTCCCATTCCTCGAAGCACAGGTCGAAGTAGGTTCGCAGGCCGCGCATGACCGCGTCGTAGTCGGGGCGAGAGGCTAGGTCGAAATCCATCTCATTGATGTCCTCGGGAAGACGGACAATGATCTCCTGATAGCGCTTTGTGTAATCTGAGTAGATTTGCACCGTCAGCTGCTTATTGAAGATCCGCAGCTGAATCAGGACCGCCGACAGCGCGCCTATCCCGCTCGCCACGGCGGCGGTGACGCCGATTGCCGCTAGCCAGTTGGTCGACATTTCGTCCTCGTCCGGGCTTGCTAGCTTAACGTTGCGGCGCCCTTCGGGGCCGTACTGCCGGCCGGGCCCAGCGATCGGGCCGACGTCCGGGGCACTGACCAGGTCCGACAGAATCATGGGATGGTTTCTGAGATCTTCCACCCCGAGATGTGGCATCCGGTCGACGGATTCGCCTTCACTGACATCACCTACCACCGGGCGAATGACTCGGGCACGGTCCGGGTCGCCTTCAACCGGCCCGAGGTCAGGAACGCGTTCCGCCCGCACACCGTCGACGAGCTGTACCGCGCCCTGGACCACGCTCGGATGTCGAGCGACGTTGGCTGTGTGCTGCTGACCGGTAACGGCCCGTCGCCGAAGGACGGTGGCTGGGCCTTCTGCTCCGGTGGCGATCAGCGGATCCGGGGCCGGGACGGGTACCGGTACGCCGAGGGCGAGACCGCGGAGACCATCGACCCGGCCCGCAGCGGCAGGCTGCACATCATGGAGGTCCACCGGCTGATCCGGTTCATGCCCAAGGTCGTCATCTGCGTGGTGCCCGGCTGGGCAGCCGGCGGCGGGCACAGCCTCCACGTTGTGTGCGACCTGACCCTCGCCAGCCGCGAGCACGGGCGCTTCAAGCAGACGGACGCCGACGTGGCGAGCTTCGACGGCGGATTCGGCTCGGCGTACCTGGCCCGTCAGGTCGGCCAGAAGTTTGCCCGCGAGATCTTCTTCCTGGGCTCGACCTACGATGCCGAGGCTGCGCACCGGATGGGAATGGTCAACGCGGTTGTGCCGCACGCGGACCTGGAGACGGTCGCGCTGGAGTGGGCGGAGCAGGTCAACGCCAAGAGCCCGACGTCGCAGCGCATGCTGAAGTACGCGTTCAACCTCGTCGATGACGGGATCGTGGGCCAGCAGCTCTTCGCGGCCGAGTCCACCCGGCTGGCCTACATGACCGACGAGGCCGCCGAGGGCCGGGACGCGTTCCTGGAGAAGCGCGAGCCGGACTGGGCGAGGTTCCCTTACTACTACTGAGCAGTTACTCCGAGCCGATGCTGGCCGCGGTGGAGCCAGTCGTGCCGATCGGCGCCATTCCCAGCTTGCGGTGGTCCCAGGACCGGATCCGGCCGGGAACGAGCTTGACGACGATCCGCTTGTTCATCATGAAGTCGAGGATCGGGCGGGCATCGTCGCTGTACGGGCCGGTGTAGCGCTCGTAGACGCTCCTGGCCGCGGCCCAGTACTCGTCGCCGTCAGCTTGCTCGATGATTGCGGCCTCGCCTTCGAGGGATACGCCGCGCAGGGTGTCGTAGCTCGTGCCGGCCTCGACCATGAACACCATCCGCGGATCGCGGCGCAGGTTCACCGCCTTCTGGGACTTGGCCTTGGTCTCCAGGTAGACGGCATCGCCGATGATCCCGTACCACATGGCGACCAGGTGCGGCATGCCGTCGGGCCCGATCGACGCGACGGTGGCGGTCCGGCTGCGCTCGAGGAAGCCCGCGACCTCGTCCGGGGTCATGACGATCTTCGCGCGCTCGTTCTTGGCCATCCGGACTCCTCTGCTCGCGGCTTTTGCCCAGGCATGCGATTGTGCCCCGGCCGCCCGGCCAGGCGTCAAGCGGCGCCTGGCCGGGCTTACCGTGTCCGCTAAATCAGGACGCCGAGCAGCCGGAGCCGCTCGACCGCGATTAGGCGGGACGGGATATGGCCGGCGCCGGCCACCCAGTCCCGCCAGACGGGCCAGCGGTCCCGGTCGTAGTCCTCATGGTCGAACTCGACGCCGTCCAGGGCCATGTCACGGACCGCCGCCATGCGCTCGGCACTTCCGAGGCCCGGCCAGGGCAGGTAGTCGATCGTCCAGGTCAGCCGGGGGGCGCCGCCGCGCGCGCAGTTCATGAGGTGAGCGTGGAACGCGACGACGTCGCCGGGCTCGGTGTCGATCACCACGTGCGGGAGCTCCCAGTCCTCGAACCCGGACGCGGCGGGCTCGGCGGCCTGGTACCCGCAGAGCTGGCGGTGGAAGTCGGCCAGGTGGGAGCCGGGAACCAGGCGAAGCGCGCCCGTCGCTGCCGTGCGCGGCTCGAGATCGGCCCAGAAGGTCACTCCGGCGACGGACTGCCCCTGGCGGGTGTGCCAGCCCGAATCGCCAGTGAACCGCGTCGCGATGCCGACCAACGGCACCGTCGGGCTGCCGAGCAGCTCGGCCGACGACAGGAACGTCCGCCGGTCGTCAGCGATGAGCGCGAGGCTCAGCGGCGCCCTCGTGGCAGCGAGCGGCAGGTAGTCGCCGCTGATGCCGCCGAGGTCATCAGGCGGCCTGCCGCGCGGGCCAAAGGCGTCGGCCAGCGCGCCGCTGACTTCGTCGCGCAGCGTGGCCGTTTCCTCGGCCGTGAGCAGGCCGCGCAGCGTGACGTAGCCGAAGGCGGCGAAATGCAGGATTTGCTGGTGGGAAAGCATGACGAATGAGTCCTCCGTGATTCTGCTCAGTTCTTTGAGGGCGGGAACGAGCGGCGAGCCGGAGGAGCTCGTGCCTGTCAGTCTCAGTAGTACGGGCGCATGAAACGAGCCTACGCCCGCAGCCCGCGGTGGCCGCTAATGACATAAGTGCGGGTAGCGCCGTATATTCGGCTTCGCAGCGCCTGGGGAGGATGCCATGGTCATCGCGCGTCGGTTCCTGAGACCACTGTCCTGGTGCGCCGGGTTAGGGCTAGCGCTGGGAGTGGTGCCCGCGGCCGCGCAGGCGAGTCCGGCCGGGGTCTTCTACAACTGGGCGCAGTTCCGGTTCGCGGCTGACCACGCGGCCGCGAATCCGGCCGCCAACGGCCTGACCGCCAGCACCGCGCACAGGCTCAGGCTCCTCTGGAGCTTCCGCACGCTGACCTTCAACTCATCCTCGCCGGCGGTTCAGGGCAACGTGGTCTACGTCGGCTCGCCGAACGGCCAGGGCGACCTGTTCGCGCTCAACGCCCGGACCGGGAAGAAGATCTGGTCTCACTTCATCTCGAAGAAGGGCGTGACCTCGTCCCCCGCGGTCGCGAACGGCATCGTCTACGTCGGATCGCAGGCCAATCATCCCGGTGTGCTCGCGCTGCGCGCCAGTACCGGGAAGGTCGTGTGGACGTTCAACACGGGCGCGGGCGTGACCGCGTCACCGGCCGTCGTCGGCGGCGTGGTCTATATCGACGGGCAGGGCGGCGACCTGTACGCGCTGAAGGCGTCGACCGGGCGCAAGCTGTGGAGCTTTGACGCCGGCGGCGCCCTGGTGTCCTCGCCCGCCGTGGCGAACGGCCTGGTGTATCTGGGCGGGGCGCGCGACCGGATCTACGCCGTGAGCGCGGCCACCGGCAGGCTGAAGTGGAGCTTCCGCACGAAGGGCGGCACGTTCTCATCGCCGGCCGTCGTCGGCGGCGTGGTCTACGAGGGCGCGAGCTACTGGGTCTACGCCCTCAACGCGAAGACCGGCAGGCAGCTCTGGTCGTATGCGACCGGCGACCATATCTCCTCCTCGCCGGCCGTGGCGAACGGCGTCGTCTACATCGGCTCGGAGGACAGCTCGGTGTACGCGCTGAAGGCGTCGACCGGCAGGAAGCTGTGGCGCTACACCACGTTCGCCGCGGTGCAGTCCTCGCCGGCGGTCGCGGGCGGCGTCGTCTACATCGGATCGCAGGACGGCTATCTGTACGCGCTGAACGCGGCCACCGGCAAGAAGCTCTGGGACTACCGGACCGGCCTTGGCGTGTACGCCTCGCCGGCGGTCAGCGACGGGGTTGTCTACGCGACCTCCGATATCGGCAAGGTGTACGCGTTCGGCCTGCGCGGCTGAGCCTGCGCCGGCCGGTCAGGTCACCGAGCCCTTCGGCGGGATAGTGCCAGGGCCGCTGGTATTGCACGCGAGCGCATGGGGGTCGGTGTCCAGCAGCGGCCGTGCGAGCTTCGGCGGCTTCGCGAACGCGGGCTTGCTGAGATCGAGCATGTCGAGCATGTTGTTGGCGTTCGCGTCGCGGAGGGTCAGCGCGGGCAGGTTCCACTTGGCCTCGACCAGCGCCAGGATGCTGGTGTGATCGAAGACGTGGTGCGACACGTAGTCAGGCCGCGCCCAGGGTGAGATGACCGCGCAGGGCACCCTGAACCCGTACTGCTTGAAGCCGGTGTAAGCCGGCCCGCCGTTGGTGTGCGGCCCGATCTTGTCGGGTGCGATCGCCGCCGGCGGCACGACGTGGTCGTAGTATCCGCCGTACTCGTCGAAGGTCCAGATCAGCACGGTGTCCTTCCAGCCCGGCCCGGTCATGACCGCGTCGATGACCTTCGCCGCGAACTGCTCGCCCTGCGCGATGTTCTGCGGCTCCTCCTCGGAGGTCTTCCCGTAGTCCGGCTCGACGAGGCAGAAGCCGGGCAGCGTTCCCTTCTTCGCGTCGTCGTAGAAGTCGTCGATGAGATGCAGGTGGCCGGGGTACTTCAGCAGCAGCTCCGGGTACAGGCCCATGGTCGCGGCGGGCAGGAACGAGTCCAGCAGGGAGTAGTAGTCCGCTGCCGAGACGTTGGCGTCGTGCAGCCGGTCGAAGATGGTGCCTCCCGCCGGGTACTGGAACGGGTCGGGCACAGTGTCGTTGATCATGCCCAGCGACGTGGCGGCGAGCAGGTAGCGGCGGTTCGGGAACGTCTGGCCGAGCACCGAGCAGAAGTACCGGTCCGCGATCGGGAAGGTTGACGCCATCGAGTAGTAGAAGGGCAGGTCGGCCTTCTCCCAGTAGCCCATCGCCACCGGCCCGCTGCCCGACTTCACGAACCCGTCGAGCTTGCCCCCCGCGAGCTGGACGTGCGCGTTCGTCCAGGTCTGGCTCGGCGCGCCGTGCAGCTGACAGGTTGTCGGCATCCGGAACGCGTGCTGGATCTTGCCGTCCGCGTACGGATTCTGCGCGGTGGGCTTGCCGTTCGCGCCGAGGCTGAAGCCGTCGGTGCCGGCGCGGCCGAGCATGCCGAGGTGGTTGTCGTAGGAGTGGTTCTCCATCATCAGCACGACGATGTGCTTGATCTGCGGGATCGTGTCCGTTCCCGCCTTGAGATGGGGGTAGGGCAGTGAGCCTGGCTGCCGGCGGCGGGCCGCCCGCCGCAGGAACCGGCTGCCGCCGTTGCCTGATCGCCAGCCGCCGGTACCGAGCACCGCGCCGGCCATGGCCGCCTGCAGCAGCCCGCGCCGGCTGGCTCCCGCTGGTGTGCCCTCGTCGGCGACCGGCTCTTCGCTGTGCTGCTCGCTCACGATGATCCTCCGTTACCCGAACGATGCCGCTATGAGCGTCTCAGCCGGGCGTTACCGCGACAAGTCCGGAGGATTGCCAGGCACGTCAGCGGCCGGTCCGGGAGCTGATCTCCATCCCGTCCTCGACCGGGAACGCGACGCTGACGTAGCCGTTCGCCGGATCCCTGATGAACTCGAGGTATCCGGCCATGCCCGGATGGGTGATGTCGTCGGCCGCGACGAGCGCGCCGGGCGCAAGCGCGGGCTCGAGCAGGCGCAGCACCGGCAGGCAGAGGTCCTTCCAGCCGTCAAGCAGCACGAGCCCGACCGGCCCGGTGACGCTGGCCAGCGTCTGCAGCGCGTCACCCTCATAGACGGCTACCGGGCCGGCGACGCCGGCCTGGTCCAGGTTGGCCCGGGCGGCGGCGGCCTTCTTGCTGCTGAGCTCGGTGGTGATAACGCGGCCGGTGCCGTTGTCAGCGACGGCGGCGGCCAGGAAGATCGTCGATATCCCGAACGAGGTGCCGAACTCCACCACGGTCTGCGGCCGGATCGCCCGCACCAGGGCGTAGAGCAGCTTCCCGGCGTCAGCCGAGATCGGGATGTAGATCTCCTGGAAGGCCTCCGCGCGATCGGCGGCCGGCGCGTCGTGCCAGGACCGCATGCCGGCTGGCGGCGGCGGCAGCGGGAGGTCCCCTGATTCCTGCGCTTCGGCGGCGGCGAACAGCCGGCTGAGAACGGTCTGGGCAGCGGGCGCGGTCAGCGAGTTCGGCATGGCGGCTACATTAGACGAGACGTTGCGTCTAGTCAAGAATCCGCTATCCTGCCGTTCATGACGGCGCACCCCGCCACCGGACCGCGTCACCACGGCAATCGGCACGGCCGCAGCGAGCCCGCGAGGACCGCGGTCCTGGAGGCGGCCGACGACCTGCTGGTCGAGCGCGGCTTCGCCGGCGTGACCATCGAGGGCATCGCGGCCAAGGCCGGCGTGGCGAAGCAGACGATCTACCGATGGTGGGACTCCAAGACCGACATCCTGTTTGACGCTCTGACGCAGGACGCGGCCGAGTTCTTCACCGAGCCCGATACCGGCAGCCTGGGCGCCGACCTTCGTGCGCGGCTGCGAGAGCTGGCGACGTTCCTGACCGGGACCGACGCGGGTGCCGTGCTTCGCGCTCTGGCCGGCCAGGCTCAGCACGATCCGGCAGTCGCAGCCCGGTTCGAGTCGGAGTTCATTTCCGGCCAGCGCGAGCTCGACCGGCTCCCGTTCCGCCGCGCCGCGAGCCGCGGCGAGCTCAACGCCGGAGCGGACATCGAGCTGGCCATCGACCAGCTCGCCGGGCCGGTCTACTACCGCGTGCTGATCACCGGCCAGCCGGTGCCGCCGGACTACACCGACGCCCTGGTCGACCGCTACCTTGCCGCCGCAGGCTAGGGGGTCGTAACGCGGCCCCAGCCAGCGATGAGGATGAACTGCGATGACTTCGAGCAAAACGCTATGGCCGGGAGCAGTGCGGGCGGCAGCATGCTGCCGCCCATCTTGAGCTGGGGGCTGCCCCCCAGAGCGAGTTCAGGACCCGCGGCGGCTACTGTCGCCGCATGCGTCCCGTGCGCGCGGTGCTGGTCGACATCGACGGCGTGCTCACCGTGTCGTGGGAGCCGATCCCCGGCGCGGTGGCCGTGCTGGAGTGGCTGCGCGAGATCCGGATGCCGCTGGCCCTGGTCACGAACACGACGTCGCGCTCGCGCGCGTCGATCGCCGCGGCCCTGCAGGCCGGCGGATTCCCGGTGACCGCGGACGACATCCTGACCGCGCCCGTGATCGCCGCCGGCTACCTTCGCCAGCACTACCCGGGCGCGCGGTGCCTGCTGCTCAACGCCGGCGACATCAGCCCCGACCTGGCCGGGATCACCATTGCCGGGCCGGATGACCGCGAGGTCGACGTCGTGCTGATCGGCGGCGCGGGCCCGGAATTCAGCTACGAGGCACTCAACCGGGCCTTCCGGCACCTCGAGGCCGGCGCGCGGCTCGTCGCGATGAGTCGCGGCCTGTACTGGCGCACGGCGACGGGACTGCAGCTGGACAGCGGAGCGTTCGTCGCCGGCCTGGAGCAAGCGGCCGGCACCACGGCGGAGGTGGTCGGCAAGCCCGCCGGGGCGTTCTTCGCCACGGCGCTGGCCCACCTGAGGGCCGAAGCTGCCGACGCCCTCATGGTCGGCGACGACATCGACAACGACGTGCTGGCTGCGCAGCAGTGCGGCCTGACGGGCGTCCTGGTCAGGACCGGGAAGTACAGCGCCCGCGGGCACGCCGCAGCGGCCGGCTCACCGGATCACGTGCTCGATTCCATCGCCGGCCTGCCGGCGCTGCTGCGGTCCCTCGGCCCGGCCAGCCACAACGCCTAGCGGCCAGATGCGGCCGCGACCGCCCGCTGAACGGAGTCCTCCAGGTTCTCCAGCGGCACCTTGCCGTCGATGCGCTCGCCGTTGACGTAGAACTTCGGCGTCTGGTTCACCCCGTTCCGCACGCCTTCCTCCATGTCGTTCTGGATGCGCGCCGCGTGGGCGTGGTCGGTCAGCTCGCGCCGGAACCTGGCCATGTCCAGGCCGATCATCTCGGCGTACATCGCCAGTGAATCGGTGTCGAGATGCGCGTACGGCTGGAGCAGCAGCTCGTACATCTCCCAGAACTTGCCCTGCTCCGCCGCGGCCTCGGCCGCCTCCGCGGCCTGCTCGGCGTGCGGATGGACCTGCGTGATCGGGAAGTTCCTGAAGATAAACCGGACCTGCGTCGGGTACCGGTCGAGCATGCGGTGCACGTCGCGGAACGCGCCCCGGCAGTACGGGCACTCGTAGTCGCCGTACTCCAGGACCGTCACCGGGGCATCGACCGGGCCGCGGATGTGGTCCGCCGGCGTCACCTGCGGCCTGGTGAACTCGTCCAAGATCTGGCTCCTCCCGTTAGCATCACCCGAGAGGACCAGAGTAAGGGGCGCTCCATGCCGGCAGGGCTACCAGACACCGCATTGCAGCTGCGATCACTAGTTACCGAGGACGCGACCGTGCGGCTGTCCCTGGAGAGCGCTCCAGTGCCGGCGCCGGGCCCGGGCGAGGTGATCATCCAGGTCGAGGCCGCGCCGATCAATCCGTCTGACCTCGGGCTGCTGCTGGCCGGCGCTGACGTCACCGCGGCGGTCGCGAGCGGCACCGAGGACCGGCCGGTTGTCACCGCGCCGCTGCCGGCCGCGGCCGCGCGGGCCCTGCGGGCACGGGTAGACCAGTCGCTGGCGGTGGGCAACGAGGGCGCCGGCACGGTCGTGGCCGCCGGGTCGTCCGAGGCAGCGCAGCGCCTGCTCGGCAAGCTCGTCGCGGCGGCCGGCGGATCGATGTACTCGCAGTACCGCTGCGTCGACACCATGTTCTGCCTGGAACTGCCGGATGGGGCGACCGCAGCCCAGGGCGCCTCGTCGTTCGTGAACCCGATGACGGCCCTGGGCATGATCGAGACCTTGCGCCTGGAGGGCCACACGGGCCTGGTGCACACGGCCGCTGCCTCGAACCTGGGTCAGATGCTGAACCGCCTCTGCCTCGAGGACGACGTTCCGCTCGTCAATATCGTCCGCAAGCAGGAGCAGGAGGATCTGCTGCGGGCCGCGGGCGCGACCTACGTCTGCAACTCATCCGCGCCGACGTTCATGGACGACCTGACCACCGCGCTGGAAGCCTCCTCGGCGACGCTCGCGTTCGATGCCATCGGCGGCGGCAAGGTGGGCAGCCAGATCCTGACCTGCATGGAGGCGGCGGCAAGCGCTGCGAGCGGGACCTACAGCCGGTACGGGTCGGCGGTCCACAAGCAGCTCTACATTTACGGCGGACTGGACCGCGGCCCGACCGAGCTGACCCGCAACTACGGCATGGCCTGGGGCATCGGCGGCTGGCTGCTCACGCCGTTCCTGCAGCGGATAGGCCTGGAGGGCATGATTCGCCTGCGGGACCGGGTGGCGGCCGAGCTGACGACGACGTTCGCGAGTACCTACACCAGGGAAGTCTCGCTCGCCGGAGCGCTCAGCCTCGACGCGATCGCGGACTACGCCCGCCACGCCACCGGGTCGAAGTACCTCATCCGGCCGGCGTCAGCCTGACCAGGCCGGGCAGGTCGACGCAGTTCACCTCGCGGCGCGTGACCACGACCATGAGCACGTTGGCGCAGTGCCGGCAGCGCATCACAGTGCCCGGCGCCTGGATGTAGACGACCGTCTCGGCTACCTGTCCGGTCGTGCCGCAGGCCGCGCACGTGCCGACGGCCGTGGTCATCTCGGCGCCGAATACCTCACGCAGCAAGCCGGCGATCGCGTTGCCGTCGAGCGGCTCCATCAGCTCTCTCCCGTTCCGCCGAAGCGCTCGGTCTTCACCTGCTGCGCCGGATAGCCGAGACCAACCAGTCCGCCCGCCACCGCCTCGACGAACGCTGTCGGCCCGCACACGTAGGCGACCGGCTGCTGGCCGGCGGCCCAGGCCACCTCCATGAGCATTCCGGCGTTCACCCGCCCGGAGCGCCCGGTCCAGCCTGGCGGCTGCTGTCTGGTCAGCGTGTACACCACCTCGACTCCCCCGCCGCTGAGCTGATCAAGCTCGGCTCGGTAGATGACGTCCTCCAGCGAGCGGGCTGAGTACAGCAGCCGGACTGGTATCTCGATCCCGGTCTGCTCGCGGTAACGCAGTATCGACCGGAACGGCACGATTCCCGACCCGCCGGCCACCAGCAGCAGCGGCCTTGGGTCCTGCCCGTCCCACACGAAGTAGCCGCCAGCCGGGCCGCGGATCTCGATCTCGTCCCCGGCCCGCAGTTCCTCGGTGAGGTACGGCGACACCTCGCCGTCCTTCAGCCGCTCAACGGTGATCGCGACCGGCTCGCCCGGCGCCGACGCGATCGAGTACTCGCGCTCGGCGGTGTACCCGTCCTCCGCGGTCAGCCGCACGTCCAGGTGCTGGCCGGCCCGGTGGCCGCCCCAGCCCGGCAGCTCGAACTCGATCGTCCGCACCGTCGGCGTCTCGTCGCGCACCGCCGACGCGGTCGCGGTCTCCCAGGTCAGTCGCCCGCGTACCGCTGTTCCCGCCATGGGTCTCCGTACATGTTGTAGCCGTAGGTCTCCCAGAAGCCCGCTTCGTCCTCCTGGAGGAGCTCCAGGCCGCGCACCCACTTCGCGCTCTTCCAGAAATACAGGTGCGGAACGAGCAGCCGCGCGGGGCCGCCGTGCTCCGGTGCGAGCGGCTGGCCGTCGAAGCCGAACGCCAGCCACGCCTGCCCGCCGGTCACGTCGGCCAGCGGCAGGTTCGTGGTGTACCCGCCGTCGGAGAACGCCAGCACGTACCGGGCCTGGTGCTCGACTTGCGTAAGCAGCGTATCGATCGAGACGGCCTGCCAGCGGGTGTCGAGCTTGGACCAGCGGGTGACGCAGTGGATGTCGACGGTCACGTCCTCAGCCGGCAGCTCGCGCATCTCCTGCCAGGTCCACGACATGGTCGTGTCGCCGCCCTGCCGGATCGAGAACGTCCACTGATCCAGCGGCGTGTGCGGCGTCGGCCCGGCCGACAGCACCGGGAAGTCCTGGGTCACGAACTGGCCGGGCGGCACCCGGCCTCGCTCGCCCGCCGCCTCGCGCCGCCGGCCGTGAAATCCGCGCGTAACCGGGCTCATCGCTCATCCCCTCGGATATCAGACACCAGCCATCCCCCCCGAGATCAGATCCGGCTCGGTCCCGTGGGCGACATTACCTGTCACCGGCTGGTCCGCCGGGTTCTGGGGGTCATGCCCGGGCCGCCCGCGCAAGGGCCCGCAGCGCCGCGGGGAAGATCTGCGCGGGCGGGGTTACCAGGCCCGCGCCGACCTGCCCGGTTCCCGCGACGCGGCCGGCCATGCCGGTGTTGATCTGCGGCAGGATGCTCGTGCGCGCCACCAGCGTGACGTCGATCCCGGCCGGGGTGCCGCGGAACTCCAGCGCCGGCACACCGAAGAGCGGATGCTCAGCCAGCGTGATCTCATACATCCGCCGGGTGGCGGCGAGCGCATCGGCCGCGGTGCCGCCGACCAGCGCCGCGATCGCCGGAGCCGCAGCCATCGCGAAGCCGCCCAGTCCCGCGGTCTCGGTGATCGCCGAGTCGCCGATATCGGGATTCGCGTCCTGCGGTCCGTAGCTGCCGAGGAACAGGCCCTCCGGAGTCAGTGCCGGGGCCGTGAACCACTGGTCTCCCGTTCCCGACACCTGCACCCCGAAGTCGGTGCCGTTCCGCGCCATCGCGACCACCATCGTCGCGCCGGGAATGTCCCTGGCCGCGTCCAGCGCGAGCTTGCACGCGGGCATCGCGAGGTTCAGGAAGAAGTGGTCGTTGCCGCCGATGAAGGTAGCCGCCCGTGCAATCTCCGATGCCGGGAACGACGCTGCCGCGACGGCCGATGGCAGGAGATCGCGCAGCAGCATCAGGGTGCCGGAGCGGTTCCGGTTGTGCGCCTCGTCTCCCATCTGGACCATCTGGGCCAGGATCGCGGTCACGTCGACCGGCCCGCGGCGGCGGACCGCGTCCTGCAGCAGCGGGCCGAGCACGGCCGACATCCAGCGCAGCCGGCTGATCACCTCCGGCGAGTAGGCGCCGTAGCGCAGCACCTTGCCCAGTCCCTCGTTCAGCGAGCAGTACGATCGCCGCCCTGTGACCGGGTCCGCCAGCACGAACATCCACATGGACGGCGAGACCACGCCGGCCATCGGGCCGACCGCGCCGCGCGAGTGGCACGGTGCCAGCGTGAAGCCGCCGCGGGCCGCCAGATCCGCAGCGGCCTCCGGATCGTCGGCCAGGCCCTCGAACACGGCTGCCCCCATGAGCGCGCCGCGCAGCGGGCCCGACGCGCGCTCCCAGCTGACCGGCGGCCCGGCGTGCAGGAATTCCCCGTCGGCGAGCCCGAGCGCCTCCCGCGCCGGCAGCAGGTCGACCAGGTGCGCTCGTACCGCGAGCATCCGCTCGACGGCCAGCGCGTTCGCTGCGGTCCGGCGGGCATCACCGAGCACGGTCACCAGGTCGTCCTCGGTGCCCGGCATCGGCGGCTTCCAGTCGACCTCGGTGACGCGTGCCGCCTGCTGCCGGGCAGCGTCGGCCAGCACGCCGAGCCCGGCGCTGATCACATGCGGCTCCTGCCGCAGCAGCTCGGTCATGTGATGAGCTCACACGCAAACCTGGCCGCCTGCGCGTTCGACAGGAACACGTGCGCTCCCGCTCCTTGCAGCGCATGCGCCTGACGCTCCAGGCCCTGCGGATCCGATGCCGCCCCGATCAGCGCGGCAACAACCGGAACGCCGCTGCGGGCCCGCGCCGCGCTGATCGCCGGCCCGAGCTCGGCGGCCGGATCGGGATGGGCGCCGTGCCCGAGCACGACATCGAGCAGGATCACGGCCGTGGCCGGCTCGGCGGCTGCCGCGGCGAGCTGCTCGAGCCGCAGCGTCTGGTCGATCATCGGGTGCGCCCGGCCGGCGGTGAGCCGGTCGTCCCCGAAGTCGATCATGGAGTGCCCGTCGGCCGTGGTTGCCGGGTCGATGCGCCAGTCCGGCTGCAGCGGGATGTTCGACCAGACCGGGCCAAGAGCGGCGCTGGCGATGACCATGGCCTCATCGCACAGGGTGCCGCCCGCGAACAGGCCGCGCAGCCAGCCGCCGCGCGTCTGCTCCGCCTGCGTCGCGCTTCCCGCGGCGGGCCAGCGCGGCCAGGCAGGTGCAGGGACTCCGACAGTGCGAAGCGCCGTTTCCGTGGCCGCGGTCAGGTCCGGCTCGCCCGGAGCGACCAGCGCGAACTGCACTGGCGTGCTGAGCGCGCGGGCGTAGTCGCGCAGCCGCGCGGCCACGGCCGGTGCCGGCGGTTTCGACACGATCAGGATGAGCTCCGTGCCAGGATCCTCGTCCAGCGCGGTCAGCGCCGTCCGGGCCGAGCGGCCGCCGACGTCGGCCGACAGGTCACGCCCGCCGAGGCCGAGGCACGCGCTCACCCCGACGCCGGCGTGATCGAGCAGGCACATCACCTGCTGCGCGCCGGTGCCCGAGGCGGCCACGATGCCGACCGGCCCGGCCGCCAGCGTGTGGGAGAAGCCCAGGCCCACGCCGCCGACGACGGCCGTGCCGCAGTCCGGGCCCATGACGAGCAGGCCGCGCTCGGCGGCCAGGTCCTTGAGGACGATCTCCTGCCCGACCGGCACGTTGTCGGAGAAGATCATGACATCGCAGCCGGCCTGCAGGGCGTCCATCGCCTCGGCGAACGCGAACCGGCCGGGTACCGAGATCAGCGCCAGCCCCGGCCCGCTTGCCCGCACGGCGGACGCGACCGTACGCGGTGGCTGCGCTGGAAGCTCCCCTGGCCGCGCCGCCGGGCGGGCCGTGAGCGCGGCATCGACGAGGTCGCGCGCCGCCGCCAGCGCCCCGGCGTCACTGGCACGGACCGCGATCAGCAGGTCATTGGGATCGGCTTGCGTCGGCGGCGCCTGGAAGCCCATACCCGCCAGCAGCCCGAGATTCAGCTCGGTGGCCATCGCGATCAGCGCGGCCTCGACCCCGGCGGCCTTCGCCGCCGCCGCACTGACCTGCATGAGGGCGACCGAGTCGGCATAAGCGCCGGCCCGCAGCTCGATGTGCTCAGCGCTCATGGCGTGCTTACCCGCTCAGCCGTCGGCAGCGCTCTTAGGTGCCGTCTTCCCTCGTCGCTTCGCTCCTCAGTCCAGACGGCACCGCGCACCCTCGGCTCGCTCGACTCGGCGGCGACGAGAACGCCGTGGGCAAGCGCCGCACCCGACGTGTGGCCAACGGCCAGCAGCCGCTCGACTGCCCGTCGCGGCTCGCCGCGGCCGGTTAGCGCGCCGGCGAACGCCGCAACCTCGTCAATGCACTCGCCGCGCCCGGCGTGCCAGAGCAGCGCGGCCGACAGGGCGCTCGTCGCGCCCGGCGCCAGCCGGGCGACGGCATCGCGTATCCCGTGCGCCTCGAGGCCGAACGCGTGCGCGCCCACCAGGTAGCCGGCCAGCAGATCATCGCCGGCCGGGGTTAGCCCAGGCCCGCGCCCGAGCAGCCGGCCGACCGCTCCGGCCCGCAGGCCGGCCGCGAGCTCGTCGTCCGCCCCGCGCGGGACGAGGGCGCGCACCTCGCTCAGGGTGCGGGCGGACAGTGCGGCACGCGCAGCACGGGCCGGAGCCCATTCGCGGACCGCGGTGACCACGACCGGCCCGGCCGGCCCGGTCCAGCTCACCGTTCCGTCGCCGACGACACCCGCAGCCCGGTCCCCCTCGCCCGGTACCAGCGCGGTCAGCGGCAGCTCGGCACCGGTGGTCGCCAGCACCAGCCCGCACGGCAGCCGCACCGCGTCGTGGGCCAGCACGGCCAGCACGCCGGGCTGTCCGGGTATGGCAAGGTATGCGGTGGCTTGAGTGGTGCCAAGCCAGCGTGCGCGCTGCGCGGGAGCCGCCAGAACGGCCCGGAGCGCCCGGCTCGCGGCCCCGGCGAGCCTCATGGGTGCGGCGTAGCTATCGCTATATAGCAATAGCTTCTTCACACCCACGCTCTGGCCTTCCGGGCAGATGCTCCACATTCTCCGTCCTTGTAACATTTGCGCCGACGGACACTCCGTGAGCCTGTGGCTGAAGATGATTTCGGTGACGGTCTTCGCAGCGTACCGTCGCCGCTATGGGAGCAACGGCATGAAGCCGCCACCGCTTGGCTACTCGCGGCCGGAGTCGGTCGCCGAGGCGCTGCAGGTGCTCGCGGACCTCGGCCCGGACGGGAAGGTGCTGGCCGGAGGCCAGTCACTGATACCGCTGCTGTCCATGCGGCTGGCCGGCTCGATGCACCTGGTGGACATCAACCGCCTGGCCGAGCTGAGCTACGTCAGGGTCGCCGAGAACCAGGTCCGCGTGGGCGCGCTGACCCGGCACGCCGAGTTGCTGGCGAGCGCAAGCGCCGCGGAGGCGCAGCCGCTGCTCGCCAGGGCCCTGCGGTGCGTCGCGCACCCCGCGATCCGCAACCGTGGCACGACCGTCGGCAGTATCGTCCACGCCGACCCGGCGGCGGAGATGCCGGCCGTGCTCGCGCTGCTGGGCGGCACCGTCCGCGTAGCCAGCGCCGGAGGCGAACGCCAGGTGCCGGCCAGCGAGTTTTTCCTCGGCCCGCTGGAGTCCGCGGTGCAGTACGGCGAGCTGGCCACCGAAGTCGCGTTCCCAGCGCTGCCGCCAGACGCGGGCACCGGGTTCGCGGAGATCAGCAGGCGGCGCGGGGACTACGCCGTGTGCGGCGTGGCCGCGCTCGCGCGGCTCGGCAAGGACGGCCAGATCGCCAGCGCCCAGGCCGCGTACCTCTCCGTCGGGCCGAGCCCGCTGGTCATCGAGCTCACGCAGGCCGTCACTGGGGCCTCGGACCAGCAGGCGGCGCGGGCCGCCGCCGAGCAGGCCCGCGCGCAGGTCGACCCGGAGGGTGACATTCACGCCACGGCCGGCTACCGGCGCCATGTCGCCGGCGTCCTGACCCAGCGGGCGCTGAGCCAGGCGCTGGCTGAGGCCAGGCAGCGCCAGCTAACGGGAATGACCACCGGATGACCGGCATCAACGACGAGCTGCATGAGGTCAGCCTGACCGTGAACGGCGCGGCCCGCACCGCCCGCGTGCCCGCTCGCCGGCTGCTGTCCGACTGCATCCGCCACGACCTGGGCCTGACCGGGACGCACGTCGGATGCGAGCACGGCGTCTGCGGCGCCTGCACGATCCTGCTCGACGGCGTGCCGGTCCGCTCCTGCCTGCTGCTCGCCGTCGGCGCGGACGGCGCCGAGATCACCACCGTGGAGGGCCTGGCGGACCCGGACGGAACCCTGTCGGCGGTCCAGCAGGCCTTCACCGAGTGCCACGGACTCCAGTGCGGCTTCTGCACACCGGGATTCCTGACCACGATCACCGCCGGGCTCCGGGTCGTTCCCGATCCAACCGAGGACGAGGCGCTGGAGATGGTCGGCGGCAACCTCTGCCGGTGCACGGGTTACCAGAACATCGTGGCATCGGTGCACCGGGCGGCCGCGATCCAGCGTGCGCGTGAGGTTGGGGCCGGATGAGCTCGCTGTTCGGAGCCAGGGTTCAGCGGGTCGAGGACGACCGGTTCGTCCGCGGCCACGGCGCGTACCTGGACGATCTCGGCGAGGGCGCGCTCGCCGCGGCGTTCGTGCGCAGCCCGCTCGCGCACGCGCGGATCACCGACATCGACGTCAGCGGCGCGCTCGACGTGGACGGGCTGGTCGCGATCTACACCTACGAGGATCTGCCCGAGCGCCTGGCGCAGCCGCTGCCGCTGCTGATCCCGCACCCGAGCCTGACGCACGGGCGGACGCCCTACCCGCTCGCCAACGGCGAGGTCAACCACGTCGGCGAGGCGGTCGTCATGATCGTCGCCAGGGACCGCTACCTGGCCGAGGACGCCGCGGACCGCATCGACGTCAGCTACGATCCGCTGCCGCCCGTGGTCGGCTTGGATGCCGCCCGGCAGGCGGACCACCTCGTGCACCCGGACGTGCCCGGCAACCTCGCGGCCAACGAGGTACAGGAACACGGCGACGCCGCGGCGGCGATCAGGGCGGCGCCGCACGTCCTCGAGCTCGACCTCGACATCGAGCGGTCCGCGTCCACGCCCCTCGAGGGCCGCGGCGTGCTGGCCGTCTGGGAGGCGCAGGCGGGGCGGCTGCGGATGTGGACCTCCACCCAGACCTCGACCGGGGTGCGCGCCGCCGTCGCCGCCAAGCTCGACCTCGCGCTCGCCGACGTCGACGTGATCACGCCGGACGTCGGGGGCGGCTTCGGGGTGAAGATCGTGCATCCATGGCCGGAGGAGGTCCTGGTCCCGTGGGCGGCCCGGCTGCTGGGCCAGCCGGTCAAGTTCACCGAGGACCGGCGGGAGCACTTCATCGCGAGCGCGCACGAACGGGCCCAGCACCATCACGTCACGGTCGGCTTCGATGACGAGGGCCGGCTGCTCGGGATGAGCGTCAGGTTCTGGCACGATAACGGGGCGTACGTGCCGTACGGGCTGATCGTCCCGATCGTGACCTCGACACAGATGCTCGGCCCGTACAAGCCGGGCGCGTTCCGCGTCGAGTTCGACTCGCTCTACACCAACACCGTGATCGTCACGCCCTACCGCGGCGCCGGGCGGCCGCACGCGGCGTTCGTGATGGAACGGACCATGGACGCGATCGCGGCCGAGCTCGGCCTTGACCGCACGGTCGTGCGCGAGCGGAACTTCATCCAGCCCCGCGAGATGCCCTACGACCAGGGCCTGATCTTCCAGGACGGGCGCCCGCTGGTCTACGACTCCGGCGACTACCCGGCGCTGCTCGCCCAGCTCAAGGAGATGATCAGCTGGGACGAGTTCCCGGCCTATCAGGCCGCGGCGGCCGCGGAGGGCCGCACGGTCGGCATCGGGCTGGCCTGCTACGTCGAGGGCACCGGCGTCGGGCCCTACGAGGGCGGCCACGTCGTGGTCGAGACGTCGGGAAAGGTCAAGGTGGCCACCGGCCTGACCACGCAGGGCCAGGGCCATCAGACCGTGCTGGCTCAGATCGTCGCGGACGAGCTCGGCGTGGCGCTGGAAGACGTCGAGGTCGTGACCGGCGACACGCGGCGGTTCGGCTACGCGGTCGGCACGTTCGCCTCCAGGACCGCGGTCATGAGCGGCTCGGCGGTCGCACTGGCCGCGCGTAAGGCCAGGGAGAAGGCGCTGCGGGTGGCGGCGGGCGCACTTGAGGTCTCGCCCGACGACCTGGTGATCGCCGACGGGATCGTGCAGGTCAAGGGCGACCCGGACAGCGGAATCGCGCTCGGCACCGTGGCGGTGCTGTCCAACCCGCTGCGGTACGCGTTCGACGACGCGGCGAAGGCGGCGACTCAGTTCGCTGGCGGCGGCGACCTGGACAAGCCGCCGGTGGCCGAGGGCGAGGAGCCGGGCATCGAGGGCCGCGCGTTCTTCTCCCCCGCGCGCTCGACCTTCGCCGCCGGGATGCACGCCGTGATCGTCGAGACTGACCCGGAGACGGCCGAGGTGACGATCCTGCGGTACTGCGTCGTTCACGACTGCGGGCGCCTGATCAACCCGCGGATCGTCGAGGGCCAGATTCACGGCGGCGTCGCCCAGGGAGTCGGCGGGGCGCTCTACGAGCGCATGGCCTACGACGAGAACGGCCAGCTCCTGAACGCCTCGTTCATGGACTTCCTCATGCCGTACGTCAGCGAGGTGCCCCGGCGGATCGAGATTGATCACCTGGAGACGCCGTCGCCGCTCAACCCTCTCGGCATCAAGGGCGCGGGCGAGGCCGGCGTCATTCCCGGCGCGGCCGTGCTCGCCGCCGCGATCGAGGATGCCGAGGGCTTCACGATCCGGTCCATGCCGATCTCGCCGTCGGACCTGTTCGAGCTCAGGCTCACGCACCGCAGTGCTGACTCAGGGGGACGACCCCCCGGACCCCCCGCGGACATCCAGGAGGCGCAGTCATGAAGATCAGCGGCGTCGCGACGATGCACGCGCCAGCCGGCCGGGTCTGGGCCGCGCTCAACGACCCGGCGGTGCTCGCCGCCACCATTCCCGGCCTCGACCGGCTGGAGCCGACGGGACCTGACTCCTACCGGTTCACGATCACCGCGGGCGTCGCGTCGGTGCGCGGTACCTATACCGGCGAGATCGCCCTGTCGCAGCGGAACGAGCCCAGCTCATTCCTGCTGACGGCGAGCGGGGCGGGCGGTCCCGGCACGGTCAGTACCAGCGTCCAGGTACGGCTGGCCGCGGCGGGCGACGCGGAGACCGAGCTGACCTACGACGCGGACGCCACCATCGGCGGCCTGATCGCGGGCGTCGGCCAGCGGATGCTGACGAGCGTGGCCCGCCGGATGGCAGGCGAGTTCTTCACCTCGGTCGATGGCTTTCTTGCCGGGAACGTCGCTGTCGCAACTGCACCAGCCCCGCTCGCGACTGGTGCCCCGGTGCCAGTGCCCGCCTACACCCGCCCGCTGCGGCCGGCGGCCGCGAGTGACGGTGGCTTCGGCCGGGGCGTCCTCGTGGGCGCCGCGATCGCGCTGGCCGGCGTCGCGGTCGGCGCGCTGGCCGGACGGCGCGGCTGATGCCGGCTGGATATCTGCGTATCGGCATCGACACCGGGGGGACGTTCACCGACGTGGTGGCGTTCGACGAGACCACCGGCGACCTGCTGGTCACCAAGACGCCGTCCACGCCCGCGGACCCGGCCGAGGGATTCATGGCCGGCCTGGACAAGATCCTCCGCCTGGCCAAGGCCGGGCCGGCCCAGATCGCCGCGGTGAGCCACGGCACCACGATCGCCACGAACCAGCTGCTTGAGGGGGACGTCGGCCGCCTCGGGTTCATCACCAGCGAGGGCTACGAGTTCATGCTGGAGATCGCCCGCCAGTCGGTACCGGACGGCTACGGGAACTCCTATTTCTGGGTGAAGCCGGACCGGATCGTGCCGCCGGACCGGATCCAGACCGTCCGCGGGCGGGTGGACCACACCGGCGCCGAGCTGGTTCCGTTCGACGAAGAGCAGGCGGTCGCGGCCGCCCGCTGGTTCGCGGCCCGCGGCATCGACACCATCGGCGTGTGCTTCCTGCACTCCTACGCGGGCCCGGAGCACGAGCAGCGGATGGCGGCTGTCCTCGCGCGCGAGCACCCCCACGCGATCGTGTCGCTGTCGTCGCAGGTCCTGCCGGAGTACCGGGAGTACGAGCGGGCGATGACCACGCTCGTCGACGCGGCCGTCAAGCCGCGGGTCTCGGGCTACCTCGAATCGATCTCGACGCGGCTCGCTCAGGTGGCCGGCGGCGTGCCCCTGCACGTCATGACCTCCAGCGGCGGCGTCGCAACGGCGGCCGAGGTGATCGGCAGGCCGATCAGCACCGTCCTGTCCGGCCCCGCAGCGGGCGCGGTCGGCGCGGCGATGATCGCCCACGCCGCCGGCGTCAGCCACGTGCTGACGTGCGACGGGGGCGGCACCTCCACCGACGTCGCGGTCGTGGTCGGCGGCGAGCCGGCGCTGACCACCGAGGGGTCGGTCGGGGCCTACCCGTCGAAGATCCCGATGGTGGACGTGGTCACGGTGGGCGCCGGCGGAGGATCGATCGCGTGGGTGTCCCCCGAGGGCGCGCTCAAGGCCGGGCCTCGGTCGGCCGGGGCGGATCCGGGGCCGATGTGCTACGGCAAGGGCGGGAGCGAGGTCACGGTCACCGACGCGCACTTGCTGCTCGGCCGGATCCCGCCGCACCTGCTGGGTGGCGAGATCCCGCTGGACGCCGGCGCCGCGGAAGCAGGGCTGACCGCGCTCGGCGCCCGCCTCGGCCTGCCGGCCGCCGACTGCGCGGCCGGCATCCTGGAGATCTCCGCCTGGAACCAGGCCAACGCCGTGCGGCAGATCACGGTCAAGCGCGGGCTCGACGTACGGGACTTCACGCTCGTGACGTTCGGCGGCTCCGGGTCGCTGCTGCTCTGCCCGCTGATCGAGATCCTGGGGCTGCGCAGCGTGCTCGTGCCGCCGAACCCCGGCAACGTGTCGGCGTTCGGCCTGCTGACCGTCGACGTGCGGACCGACTACGTCCGAACGCGGGTGGCGCGGCACGCCGACCTCGACCACGCGGCCCTGGACGCGATGTTCACCGAACTGGCCGGGCAGGCCGAGGCCGCGCTGGCCGCGCAGGGCTTCGCGGCAGCGCAGGCGCGGCTTATCCGGACCGCGGACCTGCGGTACTTCGGGCAGGCGTTCGAGGTCAGGGTGCCGGTCGGCTCCGGTCCCTTCGACGCCGAGGCGGCTGGCGCTGCGGCGGACGCGTTCCACGAAGCGCACCGCGCGCTGTACGGCTACGACTTCCGCGGCGATGCGCGCCAGCAGGTGGAATGGGTGAACGTGCGGGTCACCGGCATCGGCCCCATCGAGCGGCCGCGGCTGGCGTCGCTGGCCGCGAGCGACGGCGATGCGTCCCGCGCCCGGACGGGCCGGCGGCCGGTGCTCTTCGGCCGGGGCGCAGCCGCCGTTCCCGCCGATGTCTACTGGCGCCCGCTGCTGGCGGCAGGCGACGCGGTGGCCGGTCCGGCGATCATCGAGGAGTACGGCGCGACCGTACCGGTCCATCCCGGCTTCGCCGCGCGGGTCGACAAGCTCGGCAACCTGCTAGTGGCCGCCTCATGAGCGGCGCCGCGGTGGACCCGGTCCTGCTGGAGATCATCGCGGGCAGCCTGGCGTCGATCGAGAAGGAAGTCGAGACCGCGATCGCCAGGACCTCGCGCTCGCCGATGATCAGGGACGCGCACGACTTCCGCGCCGGCATCCACGACCGGCGGCTGCGCAAGCTGACCGGCCGCTCCTACAGCGCGCTCGTGCACCCGATCGTGCGCGACTTCCCGCCCGCGCAGATGCGGCCGGGCGACGTGTACTTTCACAACGACGTCTACCGGTCCGAGGGCGGGATCGGCCACCTGCCCGACCTGTGCGTGACCGTGCCCGTGTTCCACGGGCGGGGATCGGGCGGGCGGGCGGAAGTCGTCGCGTTCGTGCAGGCGTTCGGCCACCACGACGACATCGGCGGCGCGGTTCCCGGCTCGATGCCGAGCCATGCGACCAGCGTGTTCGAGGAGGGACTTATGGTCCCGCCGATTCGCCTCTGGGACGCCGGGGTGCCGAACCAGGCGGCGCTCACGATCATGACGCGCAATTCGCGGATGCCCGAGTCGCTGGCGGCCGACCTGGACGCCGAGTGCTCGGCGTGCCTGCTCGGGGCGCGCCGGCTGGCCGAGCTGTTCGGCCGCTACGGGCAGACCGCCGTCGAGGCGTGCTTCGACGAGATCGTCGCCAGCACCACCCGCACCTACCGGCGCGAGATCCTGTCGAAGATCCCGGTCGGTACCTGGACCTGGGAGGACTACGCCGAGCACGACGGGGTCGACGAGCCCCGGCTGCACACGCAGCGGATCACGCTGACCCGGACGGCGGGCGACGAGCCGCGGCTGATCCTCGACTTCACCGGGACCGGCCCGCAGGCCAGGGGCCCGATCAATCACTGCGCGGACTACGCCGACGGCAACTTCCTGGCCAAGTGGCTCGCGCCGATCCTGCGCAACCTCGCCGATACCCCGGAGCGGATGGCCGAGCTGGACGTGAACGAGGGCATCGTCGACCTGATCGAGATGCGCTTCCCGCCGCCGGGCACGCTGCTGACCCCGGTGTTCCCGGCGCCGACCAACGCCCGCACGTTCGTGATCCTGCGGCTGCTCGGGGTGTTCGCCGGCGTGCTGGCCAAGGCCGTGGGCGGGCAGATGCCTGCCGACCAGGAGACGATCAGGTACACCGGCGTGTACGGGCAGACCGCCGCCGGCGAGCCGTACCTGATGCGCGAGGTCCTCGGCGGCGGGTCGGGCGGGCGGTACTACGCCGACGGCGAGGACACGATCCACGTGGTGCCCGACTCGCGGAACCTGCCCGCCGAGTTCACCGAGGCCCGCTTCCCGCTGCTGGTGGAGCGGCTCGGCCTCGCGGTCGACTCGGGCGGGCCGGGCCAGTTCCGGGGCGGGCTCGGCTACGAGAAGGTCCTGCGGATGCGCGAGGACGGCTACTTCATGTCGATCGCCGACCGCTCGATCCTGTCGTGCTGGGGCGTGAACGGCGGCCGGGCGGGACGGCCGTTCCAGATCACGATCGACCCCGGCGGCACCGGTGAGCGCGAGGTCGACGCGCTGGCGGACGGTGAGTTCGTGCCCGCCGGGACCGTCATCAGGATCCGCACGACCGGCGGCGGGGGCTGGGGTGACCCGCTGCTGCGGGACCCGGCGCTGGTGGTGCGCGATGTCCGCTGGGGCAAGGTGTCGCGCGCGGCGGCGGCCGCGGACTACGGGGTCGTGATCACCGGGCCGCCTGACTCGCCGGACGCGGACGAGGCGGCGACTGCCGCGCTGCGTGCCCGGCTGGCCGCGGAGCGCCCGGCGGCGCGGCCGTTCTTTGACCGGGGACCCGGCTACGCCGCGCTGTCGGGCGGCCGGAGCGCGGCCGAGGTGGACTGGCTATGACCGTGCTGATCGCGCTCGGCGGCAACGCGATGACGGCGCCCGACGGCAGCGCCAGGCCCGGCGACCAGATGGCCGCGATCACGATTGCGGCCGAGCCGATCGCCGACATCGTCGCGGCGGGCACCCGGGTCGTCCTCACCCACGGCAACGGCCCGCAGGTCGGCAACCTGCTGGTCAAGAACGAGATCGCCGCGTCGGTGGTGCCGCCCGTCCCGCTGGACTGGTGCGGCGCGCAGACGCAGGGCACGATCGGCGTCCTGCTGATGAACGCGCTTGACGCGGCCCTTCGCCGGCGCGGCGTGGAGACGCGGACCGCTGTGCTCGTATCGCGGACGGTGGTGTCGGCTGCTGACGGGAGGTTCGCGGAGCCGACCAAGCCGATCGGCCGCTACCTGCCTGCCGACGCCGCGGCGGACCTGATCGCACACGGCCAGTCATGGCAGGACTTCGGCGAGCGCGGATGGCGGCGGGTCGTCGCGTCGCCCGAGCCGTCGGAGTGCCTGGAGGCGGCGCCGGCGGCCGCGCTGCTGGCGGCCGGCTTCGTCGTGGTCTGCTCCGGGGGCGGCGGCGTCCCGGTGGTACGCGACCCCGACGGCACCCTGCGCGGCGTGGAGGCAGTGATCGACAAGGACCTGACCGCCGCGGTGCTGGCCCGCCAGCTGGGGGCCGACACGATGGTCATCGCGACCGATGTCGATGCCGTGGTGCAGGACTTCGGCTCGCCATCGGCGCGGCCGGTCGGCGAGATCCCGGTGGCGCGGATGCGCGCGCTGGCCGCGGCCCAGGACTTCGCGCCTGGCAGCATGGGTCCGAAGGTCGAGGCCGCCTGCCGGTTCGCCGAGGCCGGCGGCCGGGCCGTCATCACGTCACTGCACCGCATTGGCGACGCGCTGGCCGGGACGGCCGGCACCGT